>OODQ01000023.1_pt1 | contig 170243 bp, 158 predicted proteins | sample 1671321 | NCBI WGS metagenome assembly OODQ01 (sample SAMN06348144, study PRJEB24527) | human gut metagenome | biome: human gut; feature: ankylosing spondylitis patient; material: feces | host: Homo sapiens | place: China | collected 2015-10
GATGGCATCGAGCCCTCAGAAAAACCTGCAATTCATCTCACCGCCTAAAGAGGCGGGAGACTTCTTGCAGAATCAGGTTAAAAAGGGGCACGGAAAAGTTCAGGACCCAAAATGTCCTGAATGTCATCTGCTGGTACAGGGGAAAGAGGATGCTGCGGATGTGTTTGGCTGAAAAGTCATCGTAATAGGGCAGGTCCAGGGTGATGTAATCCAATTTCTCTAAGATAGCCGTTTGTCGACGGATTTCACGCTGGAGCAGTTCGGCCTGGATTTTAAGGTTGTTGTGGAAAAAGGTGACATCTTTGGGCGTGAACTGCTGCATCTTGTCCAAAATATGATTGGATTTTTCGAGGTGTGCTATGAAATCCGGCTTGAGAATGTCATCCAGGCTATTATATCTCAAGACTTCATTGTAGCTGTATTCGTGCGTATCCGGGTCAATTTTCAGCGAAAAAACAGTATGGCATTTTTTGCAGATATACGTATCATGACAATTCTTGGCGCTATCTATCATCGTCAGGGATCTGGCATCCTCAAAGAGCAGATGACCATCACTGTCGCGATGTTCGCAGCAGTCGCGTTCTTTAAGGACCGCCCGACATTCGTCCACGTCAAGGTCAAATTTCTTATAGCAGTTATAGATGAACTGGATATCTTGCTGTGCTTGTACTACGTCAATCTGTTTCATTCCTATCGCCTCCTTGGACATATTATTATACATCAATAAGAGGACAGAATGTGTCTTAGCATAAAAAAAACTTGTCGCCGCGCGACAAGTTTTTTTTAGTGGTTAGTGGTTAGCAACGAGTAAAAATTTTAAGCCAGCTTCTACAAACTCCGTACTACAAGCTATGTAAAAAAAGCAACCTCTCAGTCAGCTTCGCTGACAGCTCTCCTATAAGGAGAGCCGGGCCGTCGTGAATCCTGTATACAGCCTTTTAGCACAACGAATGACTTTTGGTTTGAAAAAGCCTGCCATCATCCAGAATAGGTTATGCCCAAATCTCACAGCGGGCCACCCAGCCACAGCTGTCCGTTTTGGCAACCGTCCTGCGCCTTCTGTCGGTCGGCACCTGACGGGCCAAAAAGGCTTGGGACAGCCCCTACGCACAAGGCCGCTGGCCGTGTATTTTTTTGTAATTTGTAGCCGCGTTCGTCTCCATCGCCTGTATGCGATTTCGTAGGGGACGTCCTGTTAAGGCGTCCCGCCGTGACTCCTGGATACAGCCGGAATTTATGCCCACTGGTACACGATCGTAATACCACCATGAGGCGGCCGGCGGGCGTCCCATAGGCGGCCTTACGCGATTTTATATTTCTTTTCCAGGCGGTCCAGGAGTTCCATGTAGCCTTTTACGAATTCCGAGCCTTCTTCTTGTTCCATGTCTTTTACAGTCTGGTCGATTTTGGCTTTGATATCGTCGGACAGTCCGCGGTCGGCTAAGGGGTAGACGACGTTGTTTTCTTTTTCTACGTGCTGCTGCAGGCGGTTGGCATAGGCCATGGCTTCGGTCAGGACCTGGAGTTTATATTCCGTCTTCGGTTCCTGGGCGTAGAGTTTGAGGGCTTCGTCGAGGGCCCGGACATGGGCACGGATGAGGTCGTGTTCGACGAGCATGCCGTGCTTGATGATGATGGAGGCGACTTCTTCCAGGTGGTCGACCATTTCAGGGAAAAGGACGAGTTCTTCCCGGCGGTGATGGTGGCCGTCGGCATAACGGCGGATGAAATCGAGGATTTCGGCAAATTCCTGCTGGTCGATTTCAGCCCCTTCCAGAATAGCGCAACACGATTCTTTGATGACTTTCAGCATCCGTGAAATATTGGCATGTTGTTTAACCATGACTTCCGTGCAATACATAAGGCTCCCTCTCTTTCTTTTAGGCAGATTTCTTGACGATTTCATACTGGCCTTCGGCCGGACTGGTGAAGGCGTAATCCGTAGCCGACAACAGACCGTCGACCAAGGCCTGGCGCAGAGCGTAGTAGCGGTCGCCGTGGCCCTGCCAGAATTCGCTGTGCAGGTCCATGGTCCGGTCCCAGGTGATGCGGCTGTCATCGCTTTCGCGGACGCGGTTGACCTGGTCGCAGGGCATACCGTCCAGGAGCAGGTCGTCCAGGCGGTGGAAGGCTTCCGGGGCCGTGGCGGCATTGAGATGCTGGCTGGCACCGAAGTCATAAGCGGCCTGTTTCAGTGCCGTCAGGCGGTCTTCCTGATTGCCGGCGACGTCGAGTACCAAGGCGGCATAACGGCTTTCGGCATCGTGGATACGCGACTGGAGCCAGCCGTGGATGTTCGATTCGTCGATGACTTCATCGAGTTTGCGGCGGTCTTTGCTACCGTATTTGTCGGCCAAATCGCTGTCGGACCAGCCCTGGCTGGATGCGTAGCGGATGAGTTCGTCGATCAGGCTTTCCTGGAACTGGATTTTATTGTATAACCAAAAATGGATGGGTCCTAAAAATGCGCTCATGATATGTCCTCCTCTTACTGTTTGTTCGCTTCAATGGCAACGTTGACGGCTTTGGTGACGATTTCCGGGTCCAGGCCGTGGACAAAGCAGGCATTGGCCAGGCTTTCCTGCTGCGACGACGGGCAGCCCAGGCAGTGCATCCCCTGAGAAATGAGGGTATCGACGACTTCCGGATGAAGGCGGATGATATCGCCCATGATCATATCAGACGTAACTTTTTCATTCATTGCGAATTTATTCAAAACAGATTTCAACATAGTACCTACCTCCTAAGTAAGTGGATGAATTATATCTTATCTCTAAGTGAGGTTCTCTCAACTTCTGAACGTAGTATACCATGGATGAACAGGACAATCGGTTGTTATTACAACGGTTTAGAAATTTGGGGTTAGGGACTAGCAGTTAGGGGTTAGTGGCTCGTGGCTCGTGGTTCGTGGCTAGTAAAAAAGCGCTGTCTTTGCGACAGCGCTTTTTTAGGTTTGCAGCTTGCAGTTTGTAGTGAATGGTTCTAAATTTAAAGCCATTTACTAACCACTCTTATTCTTCCTCTTCCGGAAGTTCTGCGTTGTGGTATACGTCCTGGACGTCGTCGAGTTCGTCGAGGGCGTCTACGAAGCGTTCCATTTTTTCAGCGTCTTCTCCCGTGAGTTTAATCGTGTTTTCCGGAACCATGGTGATCGATGCGTGTTCCGTTTCGATGTTGTTGTCAGCCAGGGCTTTTTCGACAGCATCGAAGGCTTCCGGCGTCGTGATGATTTCGTAGTCTTCGTCGGAAACTTTTACGTCATCAGCACCGGCATCGAGGGCGACTTCCATGATCTGGTCTTCATCGGCCTGGTCACGGTTGACGACGAAGATGCCCGTGTTGTGGAACATCCAGCTGACACAGCCCGTAGCGCCGAGGTTGCCGCCGGATTTGGAAAATTCGTGGCGAACTGCAGCGGCTGCGCGGTTGCGGTTATCCGTGAGGACGTTGACCGTAACGGCAACGCCTGCCGGGCCGTAGCCTTCGTATACGATTTCTTCATAGTTCTGGCCTTCTGTAGCGCCAGCGCCTTTCTGGATAGCCCGTTTGATGTTATCTTTCGGGATATTGTTTTCCTTTGCTTTCTGAAGGGCCAGCTTCAGACGCATGTTGCCGACCGGGTCCGGACCGCCCATGCGGACAGCAATCGTGATTTCACGGCCGATCTTGGTCGTGATCTTACCGCGGATTGCGTCGTTTTTCCCTTTTTTACGTTTAATATTCGCCCATTTAGAATGTCCAGACATTCAAATGCCTCCCTTTATTTCCACCAATCTTTGCCGGCCAGGCGATCTAAGATGATAGCTGCTGCCGAACGGACAGATAAGTGATTATATTCCCCGGCCCCGTAAATCGGTTCCAGGATGAAATCAAATTTTTCCATCGTTTCTTTCGTCATCCCGTAGCCCGTGCCAAAGAGCAGGAGGATCGGCGTATCGTCTTCTTCCCGCTTCTGCCGCAACTCCTTATAGGAAATGGTGTTGGCATAGGTCCGCGCGTCCGTCGTGACGACGTAAGGGCGCTTCCCTTCTGCGGCGGTGACGGCTTCGACAGCCGCTTCGATGGACGGGCGGATGTCTACGATATCGAAAGCCTGGGTGCGGTAGCCGTTATAGTTGCGGCCCACCGGGCTTTCCCAGAAATCCATGATTTTATGCACCATATCGAGCTGCCCCGGAATATGGTGGATGATGAAATATTTCTTGACGCCATAAGTCTTGGCCGACCGCGAAATGTCATGCAGATCGTAGTTGGTAATGGCCGTGGTAATGACGTTGAAGTTCTTATCATATATGGGATAATGAACCAATCCGACATACAAAGGGGATTTCATCATTTCTTCGCCCCTTTCAGTTTAGCCAGTATCTTTTGGTCAGCTGGCGACAAATCGCAATGCTGCAAAAGGTCCGGCCGTAATTCCAAAGTCCGCGCCAGCGACGCTTCCCGGCGCCAGGCATCGATCTTGGCGTGGTCGCCGTTCCGCAGGACCTCCGGTACGGCCATGCTGCGAAAGACGGCAGGCTTGGTATACTGCGGATATTCCAGGAGCGACGAATAGAAAGAATCGTCAGCGGCCCCGGCAGCTGCGCCGAGGACTCCGGGAATCATGCGGGCTACGGCATCGGTAACGGTCATAGCCGGCAGTTCACCGCCAGTGAGGACGTAATCGCCGACGGAAATGGTCTCATCGGCCAAATCCTGTTCGACGCGGTAATCGACGCCTTCGTAATGGCCGCACAATAAAATAAGCTGGTCGTATGTCGCCAGCTCGCGTGCCTTGGCCTGCGTAAAGGTCTGCCCTGCGGGCCCCATGAAGATGATGCGCCGCCGCGGCACCTGACGCCGCACGGCTTCGACAGCGGCATAGAGGGGTGCTGCCTTCATGAGCATGCCGCAGCCGCCGCCATAGATGGTATCATCGACCATGTGATGACGGTCGTACGTGAAATTACGGGGATTGGTCACATCCAGATCCAACAGGCCGGCTGCCCGTGCCCGCCCGATGATGCTATGCTGGAAGAACGTTTCGATGAGCTCCGGAAAGAGTGAGATAATGTCGATTCTCATTCGTCCACCCACTCCGGCGGATCGACGACGATCTTCTTGGCACTTTCATCAATGGACTTGATGACATCGGGAATGGCGGCCAGGAGTGTTTCCTTGCCGTCATCGGCAGTGACGACATAGACGTCGTTGCTGCCCGTGCGCAGTACGTCTGTAAGTTTTCCCAGTTCATGGCCCTGAAGGTCGTATACGGCCGAGCCGAGGATGTCGTAGATGTAGTGCTGGCCTTTCTGCAGGGGCACTAAATCTTCGCGCGGCACTTGCAGGTCTTTTTTGACCAACAGTTCCGCCGCATTGCGATCATCGACGCCGACAAATTTCATGAGGACGACCCGCTTATGAAGACGTGCGGATTCTACTTCATATTTCTTGCCGTCAATGTAGCCGTATTTCATTTTCAGGAATCGTTTCGGAAAATCCGTATCGGGATAAATACGAACATCACCCCGCACGCCGTGCGGGGCAACGATTTGACCGATTGTGAAAAGATCTAATTCAGCCATCGTATTCTATTGGCGGATAGAAACGATCTTGCCGTCTTCAAGCAGGATTTCCGTTCCCATCAATTTTTCTAAATCATCGCCGACATTGACAACGACAGTCTGTTCAAGCGTGCCTTGTCTGATTTCGGAACCGATTGTCAACTGTTCAGCTTCTTCTCTGTCGTGCTGTGCCTTAGCCTTAGCTGCGGCGAGACGCTGTTTCTGTTCTTCTACTTTAGCACGCAAGGAAATCAACCCTTGTGCATCGATTTTAGCTTGTTCGGTCATCATGCGTTTGGCCTGGAATTCCAGGTTCTGCATTTCCCGATCGATGTCACTCAGGGCCTGGTCAGCACCTTTGAGGATACGATCCTTGAGGGCCTGCGTAACCTTTGCTTTGACAGCGACAGGAACGCGCAATGTAATCTGATCCATGGTTCCTCCTATACGATATCCACTGATACTTTCTTGTTAGCCTTCACTGCCGCAGCCTTGACAACAAGGCGCAATGCTTTCGCAATTTTACCCTGTTTGCCAATGACTTTACCCATATCTTCGGGTGCGACATGAAGCTGATAGACTTCGAGGCCTTTTTTTTGAATCTTGGTAACTGTAACCGCATCCGGGTTCTTGACGAGGGACCGGGCGATACATGCAATCAATTCTTCCATAGTATCCAGCCTCACTTACTTTTTGGATGCTTCAAACTGAGCCATGATGCCAGCTTTTTTGAAGATAGAACGGATCGTATCTGTCGGCTGTGCGCCTTTGCCGAGCCATGCTACAGCTGCTTCAGCATCGACGGTCAGACGATTGTCCATGTCTTTGGACGGATCGTACATGCCCAACGTAGCAACCGGGCGACCGTTGTTACGAGCATCGCGGGAATCAGCGACGACGACGCGGTAGATCGGTTTCTTTTTAGCACCTAAACGAGCCAAACGAATTTTAATCATTGAAAATCACCTCCTTGATATAGTATCTTATTTCCACAAAAAAGGGAAATCCATTTAAAAAGGCAGACGCGGCATGAAACCCCGTCGTTTATTCTTCTGTGCTTTCTTGGCCTGCTTCATCATCTTCTGCATTTCTGCGAACTGCTTGATGAGGCGGTTGACATCCTGGACGCGCGTGCCGCTGCCCTTGGCGATACGGCGCTTGCGGCTGTCCTTGATGAGCATTTTCGGATTGGCACTCGACCGTTCCTGGGCCGTCATGGATGTGATGATGGCTTCGATTCGTTTGAATTCTTTGCCGTCCATGTCGACTTTGTCGAGTTCTTTCTTATATTTCCCGATGCCTGGGATGAGGCTCAGGAGACTGCCCATATTGCCCATTTTCTTGATCATATGGAGCTGGGACAGGAAGTCATCGAAGGTGAAGGTACCACTTTTCATGGTCTTCTTCATGTTTTCCATCGATTCTTCATCGAAAGCCGCCTGGGCTTTTTCGATGATCGTTTCGACGTCGCCTAAGTCGAGGATACGCGATGCGTAGCGGTTCGGATGGAATTCTTCCAAGCCGTCGAGCTTTTCGCTGACGCCGATGAACTTAATCGGTTTGCCCGTGACAGCCTTGATGGACAAGGCGGCACCGCCGCGGGCATCGCCATCGAGCTTGGTCATGATGATACCGTCGATGCCGAGGGCTTTATCGAAGGCCGATGCAGCCGTAACGGCATCCTGACCGGTCATGGCGTCGACGACGAGCAGGATTTCATGGGGATGAACTTCATTCTTGATGTTGATGAGTTCGTCCATGAGGGTTTCATTGATATGTAAACGGCCGGCCGTATCGATGATGACGACATCGCGTAAATGGCTGGTCGCATAGGGAATAGCGTGCTGAGCAATGGCGACAGGGTCCTTGCTGCCCTCTTCGGTGTAGACAGGCATGTCCAGTTCCTGGCCGAGGACCTGCAGCTGCGTGATAGCCGCCGGACGGTAAACGTCGGCTGCGACCATGAGCGGGCTCTTGCCCTGGGACTTCAGCTTCTTGGCCAGTTTGGCGGCTGTCGTCGTCTTACCAGCCCCCTGGAGGCCGACGAGCATGATGATGGTCGGTGGCTTGGGAGAAATGGTGATCCGGCTCTGTGTTCCGCCGAGGAGTTCCGTCAGTTCATCGCGGACAATCTTGATGACCGTCTGTGACGCATTGAGGCTGCCGAAGACTTCTTCGCCGACGGCCTTTTCTTTGACTTTCTTGATGAAATCTTTGGTGACGGCAAAGTTGACGTCCGCTTCCAGAAGGGCGCGGCGCATCTCTTTCAGCGCTTCGCTGACATCCTCTTCAGAAAGCTTCCCTTTGCCGCGGAGTTTTTTAAATGCCGCCTGGAATCGTTCGGACAGACTTTCAAATGGCATAAGGGGCCTCCTTCTATAACTCTATTTCATGCAAAAGCTGTTTCGCGCTTTCAAGGGTTTGCGGTTCTTCCCGGTCGAGAAGCCGCTCTACTTCATCGATCTTATCCCGGACCGCATCGTAGCGGGCCAGCAGATGAAGGCGCTGTTCGTAACTTTCCAGCGAATGGGAAGCGCGCTTGAGCATATCATAGGCACCTTGGCGGGAAATGTGCAGTTCCTCCCCGATTTCGCTCAAGGACAGGTCCATATCGAAATACATTTCCATGCAGCGCCGTTGTTTCTCCGTAAGCAAAGGCCCGTACAAATCGAGGAGCCGTCCCTTGCGGACTACATCTTCAAGCATGGCTTCACCGCCTTTCAAACAGCGTACTTTGGTATTATAACGGAAAGCAGCCTATCTGTCAAGTATTTTTACTTGTCAGGAGTTTGGGGATGGAACAATGGATACGCGGACGTCGTAGAAAGTGCTGCCGGCGCCTTCGTCGGTCAGGCGCTGGGACGTGAGGACGTTGACTGAGGCTCCCTGCCCTTTGACCCGTTCCCGCCACCAGACGCCTTCGCTGACGACCTGGCCCGGCACGGTCCGTTTAGAGATGACGACGGTGAAATCGGCCTGGCCCCGTTCATTGGCCAAGGTCACGGTCTGGCCGTCCTGCAGGCCATAGCGGGCCGCATCGTCGGGATGGACGAAGAGGTCCATTGTATGGCTGGCCGTCAGTTCGTCCCGTTCATTGAAGGACGAATCGAGGATGCGCATGTCCGGCCCATTGACGAAAGCCAGCGTGCCGTCGTCTTCTGCAAGGGGCAGATAGTCCGGCAGGGACGGCGTCAGGGCCGCGTTGTATATCTCGATTTTCCCCGACGGCGTGGCAAATCGCGTCTGGTAATCGTCCGGCATGGGCAGCGGCGTCGGCAGGCCCTGACTAAGGCGCTGCTGATCCACAGGCAGGGGCCATTTCGTCGTCGACGCAGCCAGGGCTTCGACGAGGTCCCGTTCTGAGCGATCGTAGAAATCATCGTCTATACCCATAGCGTGAGCCAGGTCGCAGGCAACGTGCCAGTTGGAGCGGCTCTGTCCGACAGGCGGAATAGCCGCATAGCCGCACTGGATCGTGTAGTTGCCATAGGAATAATAGGCGTCGTCGTGTTCCAGCGACGTCGTCGCCGGCAGGACGATGTCGGCATAGCGGGCCGTATCGGTCATAAAGCGTTCGTGGACGACGGTAAATAAATCGTCCCGACAGAGGCCCTTCAGGACCTGGTTCTGGTCCGGCGCCGTGCAGGCCGGATTGGACGAATAGACGAAGAGGCTGCGGATGCGGTCGTCGCCCGTCAGGGCCTGGCCCAGGCAGCACATGTTGACGACGCGCTTGCCAGGCTGTTTCCAATCGGAATGGGTGACGATTTCTTTATCATAGGCTTTCGACGCCGACGCCGAAGTCAAGAGGCCGGCCCCCTGCTTTCCCCAGGCGCCGATGACAGCCGGCAGGCAGGTGATGAGGCGCGTCGTCATGGCGCCGTTGCGGTAGCGGGACTGGCCGCTGCCGAGGCGGATGAACGGCGCCCGGGCCCGGCCGTAGGCGTGGGCCAATTCGACGATGACGTCGGCCGGCACGCCGGTGATGTCCTGCGTTTCTTCCGGCGTATACTTAGGCAGGACTGTCTTTTTCAAGTCCTCCCAGCCGAGGACGTTCCGGGCCAGGAAGGCTTCGTCAGCCAGGCCGTCACGGTCGAGGACGTACATCATGCCCAGGGCCAGAGCCCCGTCCGTACCGGGGCGGACGGCGACGAAGTGGTCGGCCAGGTCGGACGTCTTGTTGCGATAGGCATCGATACACCAGACGACGGCCCCTTTGGCCCGGGCCGCTTCGACGTCGTGGCGGAAGTGGATATTCGTGGCCAGCATATGGATGCTCCAGAGGAAGATGCAGTCGCTGTCCTGGGCTGCCTGCGGCGCCGTCGGCATGGTATTGCCCATGACGTCCTTGAAGCCCCGCCCTTTGGCCGGAGCGCAGATGGTCCGGTCCAGTTCCGAAGCACCCAAACGATAGAACAGGCCGTGCAGGGCGTCGTGCTGGACGATGCCCATGGTGCCGGCATAAGAATAGGGCAGGATGGCTTCGGCACCGGCTTCGGCGATGATGGCCTTCCAGGTCCCGGCGATTTCTGCCAGGGCCTGGTCCCAGGAAATGGGCGCGAACTGGCCGCTTCCCTTGGGGCCAATCCGCTTCAGCGGCGTCGTCAGGCGGCGCGGCGAATGGACGGTCCGCTCATAATGGGTCATCTTCGGGCACAACGTCCCGCGCGTAAAGGGATGGGACTTGTCGCCGGCAACGGATACGACGCGGCCGCCGTCGACCGTCACGACGAGCCCGCAGGCATCGGGGCAGTCGTAAGGACAGACAGATGTACAGGTTTTCATGGTATCACCTCTTGTTTCGTGGAAAAAAGGAGCTGTCGCATCGCGACAGCTCCTTTTAAGCAGTTAGCAGTTAGGGGTTAGCAGTTAGCAGATGGCATAACCCTTCGTGCGACAGCGCCTTTTCTTGTAGGGGCGCCACGTGGGGCGCCCGCTCTGGGATAGGTACGATTTCCCGACCCGTTTGATAGAAGAATCATCCAAATTCCTAACGGGTCGCCCACGTGGCCCCTACAAACTCTATACTACAAACTATAGAGCATAGGAACCCCGTGAACGGTCCTTCTTCTTCCCAAGGGAAGCCTTAATGATGGAACAGGCGCAGGCCGGTCATGGCCATGGCGATGTTGTATTTATCGCACGTTTCGATGACATTGTCGTCGCGGATGGAGCCGCCGGCCTGAGCGATGTAGTCGACGCCGCTGCGATGGGCCCGTTCAATGTTGTCGCCAAAGGGGAAGAAGGCATCGCTGCCCAGGGCTACGCCGTGGAGCTGGGCAATCCAGGCTTTCTTTTCTTCCCGTGTGAGCGGTTCCGGTTTTTCCGTGAACAGGTCCTGCCAGATGCCGTCGGCCAGGACGTCTTCGTAGTCATCGGAGATGTAGACGTCGATGGCGTTGTCGCGGTTCGGACGGCGGACATCGTCGCGGAAAGGCAGGTTCAGGACTTTCGGGTTCTGGCGGAGCCACCAGATATCGGCCTTGTTGCCGGCCAGGCGCGTGCAGTGGACGCGGGACTGCTGGCCAGCGCCGACGCCGATGGTCATGCCGTCTTTGACGTAGCAGACCGAGTTGGACTGGGTATATTTCAAAGTGATGAGGGCGATCATCAAATCGCGCTGAGCCGCTGCCGGGATATCCTTGTTCTTCGTCGGGATATTTTTGAAGAGGTCCGTCGTAATCTTGGCTTCATTGCGTTCCTGTTCAAAGGTGACGCCATAGACTTCCTTCGATTCGACGAGGCGCGGCTTGTAGTCCGGGTTCATCTGGAGAACGCAGTAATTCCCCTTCTTCTTGGTCTTCAAAATAGCCAGGGCTTCGTCGCTGTAGCCCGGAGCGATGACGCCGTCCGAGACTTCCCGCTTGAGGAGCGTTGCCGTTTCGACATCGCAGACGTCGGACAGAGCGACGAAATCGCCGTACGAGCTCATGCGGTCGGCACCGCGGGCGCAGGCATAGGCCGAAGCCAGGGGGGACAATTTCAAATCGTCGACCCAGTATATCTTTTTCAGGGTATCACTCATGTCCGTAGCGACGGCGGCCCCAGCCGGGCTGACGTGCTTGAAGGAAGCCGCTGCCGGAAGGCCTGTCGCTTCTTTCAATTCTTTGACCAGCTGATAGCTGTTGAAGGCGTCGAGCAAATTAATATAACCGGGACGGCCGTTGAGGACCGTAAAGGGCAGGTCGCTGCCATCTTTCATATAAACCCGGGCCGACGACTGGTTGGGATTGCAGCCGTATTTTAATTGCAGTTCTTTCATGGTGATTCCTCCTGAATAGTTAAGCAAAAATAAAAAATACCGACACTTCTGGAACGTTTCGCCCAGACGGTCGGCTCGTACGAATCATGCTCCCCGTGGTAACTCCACTTCCGTCAGTCACATGTTTCAGATTTATTATACCGTCCGCAGACGGGAGATGTCAAGAAAAAGGACCGCCCTTCGGACGGTCCTTTTTCTGTAGGGGCGCCACGCGGGGCGCCCGCTCCAGGATGATGTGATTTCCATTTCCCATTCGGTTTACTAGGAGAAACATCCAATCCCCAACGGTTCGCCCACGTGCGCCACTACAGTGCCACGAATCACTAATCACTATCCACTAACCCGCCTGTTGTTCAAAGATATCCTGAGCCAGGCCCATGGGTTCATCGCGGAAGAGGCGTTCGTCCATGGTCTTCAGATTTTCGGCGATGTGCGGTACGAATTCCATCTGGTCGAGGATGTCCTTTTGCAGATCCACGCCCGGTGCGATTTCCGTGAGGACTAAGCCCTTATCGGTGAGGACGAAGACACAGCGTTCGGTGATGAACATGACCTGCTGGTTGTGTTTATGGGCATATTCAGCACCGAAGGTAATCTGGCCGACCTTATCGATGAATTTCTGGACAGCCCCTTCATGGGTGATGACCAGTTTGCCGTCCCGGATTTCTTCGCGCAGGCCCTTGGCCGTAAAGGTGCCGCAGAAGACGACTTTATGCGTATTCTGGGTGATGTTGATGAAGCCGCCGCAGCCGGCGATGCGGTCTTTGAACTTGCTGACGTTGACGTCGCCTTTGGCGTTACATTCTGCCATGCCCAGGAAAGCCATATCCAGGCCACCGCCATCGTAAAAGTCGAACTGATGCGGATGGTCGACGATGGCATCGGCGTTGGCCGAACCGCCAAAGTCCGCGCCGCTGGCCGGTACGCCGCCGATAGGCCCAGACCAGGACGGGGAAAAGTGAAAGCCACGACCAGGCCATCCATTTCTATGCCGGCCGCGCTGACTGCCACACGGCCCTGCGCCAGCTGCTCCACCAATACCTGGAAGGCCTCCAGTCCCAGGGAATGCTGGTCATGACCGGCCAGTTCCACGTCCTCGACCAGAACGGTATCTGGCAGCTCCTGGAAGAATGTCACAACGACCGCTGGTCCTGCGACGTCCACTTAGGCCTGAAGATGGACGTCTTTGCCGATGATATGCCCCAGGCCGCCCGCAGCCTCTATCAGTGTCTGGACCACTTATTGACCTATAATTTCACCATGCACGAAATCGACCACGAATCGTACCGCAACATCATCGTCCTCAAAGACGCCTTTGCCTACCTCTACTACGTCGACGGCGACGACTACATCGACATGTGCCTGACCATCACCGACCCGGCCCAGGTCCGAGAAATCTATAAGAAGTGCTGCGCCTACATGATGGTCCAGCCCGTCCTCATGGAGCCCCGCCAGTCCCTGGGCATGGAAAAATTCGGCTACCGCGACATCTTCTTTACATCCAACAACTACCTCTTCTTCCTGACCAACGGCCTGGAATTCCTCCTCCCCGACGAAGTCTATACGTCGCTGTGCCAGCTCATCGACGAAGGAAAATATCCCAATGCCACCAAAGAATGGGTCCGGCGCATCCAGTACATCTGGTACCGCATCATCGAACAGGGGCGCATGAAAATCATCATGCCCAAGAATTCCATCATCCGCTACCTGGAAACGGGCTGCTTCTACCTGACCGACATGAACTACCAGATGACGCCAGACGAAAGAAAGGCCCAGCTCAACCTCATCGTCGAAAAGATGAAGCAGAACCCGGCCATTACTTACGGGATCCTCCTCCCGGCATCGGGAGAAAGCAGTTATACGAATTTTTCTAATCTCGCCTTTTACGGCAATTACACGTCAGCCTTCTTCAAAAAGAACACGCACCACATATTGCCCCAGACCAAGCCCATTTACTTGCTCAATAATTCCCAGCTCATCGGCTGTATGCATGATTTCTTCGACGGCCTGAGTCATTCTCCTCAGTACAAGGGCTTCTCGGCGGAAAATGTCGACGCCCTGCGGGGCCTGATTACGCCGCTCATGATGGTCCTGACCGAAGAAAACGGCGACGCCTAGTCTTCAGGCTGGGAAATGCTGCGGACTGTGATTTTGAGGATCTCGACGGACATGCCCGTCGTGTATTCCACTTCCTGCTGGATGTCCCGGCGGATACGGCTCATGAGCTTCTTGATGTTCTGGCCATAGGCGATGGTCAGGGACAGGATGATGGCCAGGCCATTGCGCGTCGAGTTGTAATTGATGGCCACCCGCAGGCGGTTGATCTTGGTGACGCCGTCGTTCTTGGCCAGGGCATGGCGCACCAGGGCTTCCAGGACGTCGTTGGAAAAGGTCAGTTTCCCGTAATAACTGAAGACGGGCCGGACGACGGACCGTTCAAAAGGCGATATCTTCTTGCCGTTGCGGCCATAGAAGAAGGAACGGATCGGGTCCAGGAGATAGCCCTGGAAATGGGGCTTCAGTTCCATCGTCGGCACGGGGATGATGTGCTTTCCCTCTTTGATGCGAATGGCCCGGGCCTTGGCGATTTCCGACGGGCACGACACATCTTCGATGCGGATGAACTGCGACGCTTCCGGCAGGTGCAGGGACTCACAGATGCGGTGTATCATGTGCTTCGACGTGCCCAGGATGAGCAATTTATCGGGATGTATCTTCTCCAGCGCCGCCCGCATGGCCGCTGCGTCTTCGGGCTTGTTGAAGATAGCCCGGCGCACGGCTTTCAGGCGGTTCGTCTCTTCTTTGGCCGACCGGCCGGCGACGATGCGGTTGTGGTCGATGAGCAGGCCGTCGTCGATGATGGCCTGGATATCGTGGTCATAGGCGACGACCAGGGCGTGATGGCTCTTGCCCGTGCCGCTGGCGCCGATAAAACCGAAAACCTCCATAATCTCACCTGCTTTTCTTTAGGTTCCCTTCTACATGGTCGAGCAGAGCTTTTACCGCCTTGGCATCGACGGTAAAGACGCCGACCTTTTCGGGGAAACGGCCTGTCGTGCCGTGGAAATCCGAGCCGCCGCTGACGTACCCCTGGCGGCCCTCAGCCAGTTTCAAGAATTCTTTATAGCGGCCGCGGTTCTTGGGATGATAGACTTCGATGCCGTCAAAGTCATGGGCCAGGACCTGGTCCAGCGTCCGCTTGAGCAGGCCCGGATGGGCCAGGATGGCCGTGCCGCCGGCCTGGCGGATGAGGGCCACGCAGTCGTCGATGCTGCGGCGGTGATAAGGGACGTAAGCCGGACCACCGCGGTAGAGCAGTTTATCGAAGACCGTCTTGACGTCGGGGAAATAGCCCTTGGCCACGAGCAGGCGGGCAATGTGGGGCCGGCCGACAGTCCCGCCCTGGCGCAGTGCCGCTTCGATGCCGCTGCGATCGATATCATAGCCTAAGCTGCGGCAGCGGTCGACGATTTCCAGGGCCCTGTTGAAGCGCCGTTCCTTGAATTGTGCGCAGTAAGCCTGTAAACCGGCGTCAGCCGTGTCGATTCCGTAGCCCAGGATGTGCACATCTTCGCCGTCACATTCCGAGCTGATTTCAATAGCCGGGATGACGCGGACGCCTGCGGCGAAACGATGGCTGCCGTCATAAGCCGCTACCGTATCGTGGTCGGAAATAGCCATGACGCTGAGCCCGGCGTCGACGGCCATCTGTGTCAGTTGTTCCGGTGTATATACGCCGTCTGAACAAGTCGTATGCATATGTAAATCAACGATCATGGGATGCCACGCCTCCCTGCAATAAGTGAAGAATGGATTTGATGCCGACGCCGGTCGCCCCGATGAGGCCCGTTTCGTCGGCCTTTTCATTAAAGGCCGGGCCGGCGATGTCCAAGTGGATCCACGGCGTGCCGTCGTGGACGAACTGCTTGAGGAAGAGGCCTGCCGTGATGGCTCCCGCTTCGGAGCCGCCGACGTTCTTCAAATCGGCGATATCGCTTTCCAGGAGCTTTTCATATTCTTCATCAGCCGGCAGCTGCCATATCTTTTCGTGGACTTCCGTCGCAGCGCTGAAGAAACGGTTCATCCATTCCTGGTCGTTGCCGATCATGCCCGTCCGCACGGTTCCCAGGGCCGTCACACAGGCACCGGTCAAAGTCGCCAGGTCGATGAGGCGCGTCGCCCCCTTTTCCTGGGCATACGTCAGGGCATCGGCCAGGATGAGCCGCCCTTCGGCATCGGTGTTCTTGACTTCGACCGTCTTGCCGTTGTACATGGTCAGGATGTCGTCGACGTGATAAGCCATGCCGGAGGGAATATTTTCGACCAGTGGGATGACGGCCAGGACGTTGACGGGATATTTGAGCAGCATCAAAGCCCGCATGACGCCGACAGCCGCTGCGGCACCGGCCATGTCGTCCTTCATGAATTCCAGATTGGCATGGCTCTTGAGGGACAAGCCGCCGCTGTCATAAGTGACGCCCTTGCCGACGATGCCCAGGACTTCCCGGCTGTTAGGGTCTCCCTGGTAGGCAATGGACAGGAGCTGGGGCGGGTTCATGCTGCCCTTGCCGACAGCGACGATGCCGCCCATATGGCGCTTTTCCAGGGCCCATTTATTGAGGTTCTCTATGAGGATGTTGTCGCCTTTGAGCATAGCCCCGACGATGTCGGCAAACTTGCGCGGCGTCAAATCATTGGACGGCATGTTGACCAGGTCCCGCGCCGCGTAGATGCCTTCATAGATGGACGTATACATGTAGCACATGGAATTGAATTCCTTCGGGCGCAGGCTGTGGATCAGGATATTGATATTCCCGATAGTCCGGCTCTTGGCCTGGCGTTTATAGTGATTGAATTCGTAATTACGGTAGAGCAGGCCATCGATGAGGGACCCCAGGTCCATATCCAGGGTATCGGCCATGACAGCCAGTTCGCTGACGCCTTCCTTCATGGCTGCGGCCATGAGGCGCCGGGCCATGCGGAAATCTTCATACGTCGAATAGCGGATGGGCTTCCCTTCCAGGCCGATGAGGAAATAGGTCCTGGCCCGGCCGTCAGACAGGCAGTGGAAGACGTGAAGGGACGTATGCTGCAAAATCTCCGGGTGCTGTCCGGCATAGGCCCGGATGAGCTGGACATCCCCTTCGGGCAGCTGGCGCAGCGTCGACCCCCGTTCATTCAGGCCGACAGCGACAGTGTCCATGCCGCCATTGCCATTATAAGTAATCATACACATCGCTCACTTTCAATCTATCAACAAACGAGTAGTTTTTTGTAAAATATCACTTCTTTCATTATACATTCGCCGTGTCGCCAAAATCAAGAATCGGGGGAAATTCAAGATTCTGTAAATTTTCTAAAAAAAACGCTTGCATTTCTCCAAGGTTTAGTGTATTATATTACATGTGCTCAGGAAACAGCGAGTACGAAGGACAACAAAACATGGACCATTAGCTCAGCTGGCAGAGCACCTGACTCTTAATCAGGGTGTCCAGGGTTCGATCCCCTGATGGTCCACCAGAATGAAAAAGGCTAGTCGCACATGCGGCTAGCCTTTTTAAGTTGTAGGGGCTCGCACGTGGCGAGCCCGCTCTAGAAATATATACGATTTACCGCCCAGTTTGCTAGAATAATCATCCAAATCCAACGGGTCGCCCACGCGGCGACCCCTACGAACTATAAAACAACAGGGACTACACATGATGACATAAGTCTTCGTGCGTAGTCCCTGTTTTCGCCTACAAATGATAGGGTTCGTGCCGGTCGATTTTGATGGCGCGGTAGATTTGTTCTAATAAGAGGAGGCGTATCATCTGATGGGTCAGGGTGATGCGGCCAAAGGAGATACAGCTGTCGGCTCTGCGGCGGACGAGGTCGCTCAGGCCGAAGGGGCCGCCGATGATGAAGGAGATTTCGCTGCAGCCGTACAGGACCAGTTTGGCAAAGGACGCCGCTAGGTCTTCAGACGACACGAGCTTGCCCTGCACGTCCAGGGCGAAGAGGTGCGAGCCCTGGCGGACGTGGCGCAGCATCTTCTCCCCTTCCCTGTCGAGGACCTGGGTCTTCTGGGCCGGCGACGGGTTGTCGGGCATCTTCTCTTCGGGCAGGACGGTGAGCTCGACCTGGCCGTACGGGCGCAGGCGCTTCAAGAACTCATCGATGCCGGCCGTGAGGTATTTCTCCTTGATCTTGCCGATGGTAATGACGTGGTACTTCATCAGTTGGTCCCGTCTTCCTGGTCGGACGAATCATTCTGCGGGCTTTCCTGGAGGACGACGGTGACTTCGTGGTCCGAGCCGTTGCGCGTGTAGTCGAGGCTGACCGAATCGCCGACGTTGTGTTTATCCATGACGCTCTGGAGAGCGCTGAAATCTTTGACATCCGTGCCGTCGAGTTTCAGGATGACGTCGCCATGGCGGAGGCCTGCCTGGTCGAGAGGACCGCCGGCAGCGACTTTATAGACGTAGATGCCGGCTACGTTCAGCTTCATGCCGAAACGGGCTGCCATCTGCTGGTCCAGGCCGTATAAGCCGAGGTACGGGCGGACGACTTTGCCGTTCTTGATGAGGTCCTGCAAAATCGGACGGGCTGCGTTGATAGGAATGGCAAAGCCCAGGCCTTCGACGCCTTCCTTGGAAATCTTGGCGCTGTTGATGCCGATGACCTTGCCGTCGGCGTCGACGAGGGCGCCGCCGGAATTGCCTGGATTGATGGCTGCGTCGGTCTGGATGAGCTTCATGCTCTGGCCTTCAGCTCCGATGGTCCGATTGAGGGAGCTGATGACGCCGACTGTGACTGTACCCTGGAATTCCAGGCCCAGAGGGTTGCCGATAGCGATGGCCGGTTCGCCGACCTGGAGGGAATCGCTGTCGCCGAATTCAGCGACGGGCAGGTTGTCCATCTTGATTTTGACGACGGCCAGGTCCGTCTTTTCATCGCGGCCGACGACAGTCCCTTCGGTACTCTGGCCATCGGCCAAAGAAACGATGACCGTCTTGGCCGTGCCGACGACGTGGTTATTAGTGACGATATAGCCGGCCTTGTCGAAGATGACGCCAGAGCCGACGCCTTCACCGACCAGGACTTTGCGGTTGAACATATCGCGGTTATAGACTTTCGTCGTAATGCCGACGACAGCCGGGCTGACTTTCTTGGCAGCCTGGACGACGGCCGTATTGCGGGCATCGGAAATGGAATCCGATTTCGACGGTTCCTGGAGCTGGTTCACCGTCCCGTTATAGGTACCGCTCGGCGTAAAAAAGGCATCGTGGATCTTGAAACCGCCGAAGACGCCGACGGCGATGAGGACGACGGCGGCTGCCGCCGTAATGACATGTTTGCGTTGCATCATAATTCATGACTCCTTTCCTGGAAGCGGACGCTGCCCTTCTGGCAGGCCAACCGCAATAAAATATCTTGGCCGATGACCCGTCCGGCCTGAGACAGGATAGTGCGCATCGTGTGCAGCGCCAGGGCCGGCGTGTTATTCTTTTCGCTGCGGTGTGCCAGGAGGACCCGCATGACGCCCTTCGTCGGCAGACCGGCCAGGAAAGCGGCTGCCGTCTTGTTGGACAGATGGCCCCAGCGGCCGAGGATGCGCTGCTGGAGCGGATAGGGATAGGGCCCGTTGCGGACCATGCCTTCGTCGTGATTGGCTTCTAAAATGAGGATGTCCGCATAAGCCGCGGCCGCCGCGACGTCAGGGCTGACACAGCCCAGGTCTGTCGCCAGGGTAATCTTCGATTCGCCGTGGCAGACCGTATAGCCGACGGGCCGCACGGCATCGTGGGATATGGCAAAGGGAATGACCTGGATGTCCTTCAGGCCGACGCGGCGTGTCAGGCGGACGAAGCGGTCCTGGAAGCCTTCCACTTTCCGGCCTATGGCCTGCCAGGTCTCGGCTGTCGTATAGACGGGCATGTCCGTCCGCTTGAGGAGCGTCGCCAGGCCGTTGACGTGGTCTGAATGTTCATGGGTGATGAAGACGGCATCGAGGTCGCCTAAAGCGCAGCCGTAGCGCTTCAATCCCTGTTCGATGCGGCGGCAGCTGATGCCGGCATCGATGAGGATATTCGTCTTGCCACAACGGATATAAGCGGCATTGCCCTTGCTGCCGCTGGCCAGCATGCTGACCAGGCAGTCTCCTGCCCGGGCTTCACCGCCGAGATTGGGAATCGTATCGGCCGCTGCCGGTGGTGCCGTGACGGCCGCCCTGCACCCGCCCTGCTGCCGGGCTGCCTGGATAGACAGGGCCATTTCCTGGAGCTGCCTTTCACTTTCCGTCATGGTCTTCCCTCCTTCTGTTGAAAAAAAAACCATCGTTCCGGAATAATCCAAACGATGGTCTGTGTGGTGGGCCTAGGTGGACTCGAACCACCGACCTCACGCTTATCAGGCGTGCGCTCTAACCAGCTGAGCTATAGGCCCATGTCATGGGACTTGATTAGTATAACATACCGCAGGAAATTGTCAAGTGAAAAATTGGTGGGCCTAGGTGGACTTGAACCACCGACCTCACGCTTATCAGGCGTGCGCTCTAACCAGCTGAGCTATAGGCCCATTTCCTAACGACTCGTTTAGTATACCACAGATACAGGACGTGTCAAGGAAATTTTTCCAATTTCTTACATCTTTTTACTTATACTGTTCCATCAGTTTCTTAAAGGCAGCAAAGGACCGTTTAATCATATCCGGATCGACGCAGTACGATACGCGGACATAGCCAGGGCAGCCAAAGCTGTCGGCCGGTACGATGAGCAGATTCAGCTTCTTGGCCTTGTCGGAGAAAGCCTTGGCATCGGCTTCAGGCGATTTGACGAAGAGGTAGAAAGCGCCGCTCGGATAGACGCAGTCGTAGCCCATTTCTTTTAAACCATTATATAAGAGCTTGCGGTTTTCGTCGTAAATGTTCATGTCACCGGTCTGGCCCAGGCATTTGAGGACGACGTCCTGGAAAAGATGAGGTGCGCAGACAAAGCCCATAGAACGGCCGGCACCGCAGACAGCCGTATAGACTTCCTGGGAATCGGCAGCGCAGTCCGGAACCAGGACATAGCCGATACGTTCGCCCGGCAGGCTCAGGGATTTACTGTACGAATAGCAGATGATCGTATCTTTGTAGAATTTCGGGACATAGAGAATGGGAAGGCCATCGTAAATGATTTCCCGGTACGGTTCATCTGAAATGATATAGATAGGATGGCCGATTTCCTGGGACTTCCGCGTCAGCAGGGCTGCCAATTTTTCATAGGTATCAGCCGAGTAGACGACGCCAGACGGGTTATTCGGCGAATTGATGATGATTGCCCGTGTATGCGGTGTAATGGCCTTTTCCAGGGCGTCCAGAGAAATCTGGAAGTGTTCCGTATCCGGCGGCAGGACGACGGCTTTGGCATTGGCATTGTGGATAAAGACCGTATATTCCGGGAAGAACGGCGCAATGAGGATGATTTCGTCATCCGGGCCTTCGACGAGGGCTTTGAGGCTGATGGTCAGCGAAGCTGCAGCCCCACAGGTCATGTAGAAATTATCGGCCCGTACCTGGGCGTCGTAGGTCTGGTTCATGTAATCGGCCAGGCCCTGGCGGATAGCCGCATCACCGGAAGCTACCGTATAGCCGTGGATGGCCACGGATTCCCGCGTTTCCAAGATGTCTTCAATGGCTTCTTTGACACAGGCCGGGGCCGGGACGGTCGGATTGCCGATACTGAAATCGAAGACATTTTCCTTACCGACGATAGCCGCTTGTTCCTGTCCATAAGCGAAGAGGTCACGGATGACCGAAGCCTGGGAGCCCAAGGCGTACATTTCTTTTGATGCCATAATAACAACTCCTTTTAATATATATTAGTTTGTTATTATTATAACACCAATGTGAAAAGGAAAACAGCCTATGCTATAATAGACATGATTCCAACTTCCTGAAAGGAGAATTTGCATGAAGAAACTGAGTCCTTATGTATACCTATTCGCTACGGGCCATTTTTCCGTAGACTGGGCGCAAGGCGCCATTCCGGCCCTCCTGCCCTATTTCATCTCGTCGTGCAACCTGAACTATCAGGACGCAGCGACGCTCATCTTTGCCAACATGCTCTTATCATCGGTTTCCCAGCCTATTTTCGGTTATTATTCCGACAAGGTGTCCAAGCCCTGGTTCGCTCCGCTCGGCCCCATCCTCTGCGGCCTCTGCCTGACGATGCTGGCCTTTACGCAGAACTACTGGCTCATCTTCCTCTGCTCCATGTTCAGCGGCTTCGGCTCTTCCATCTATCATCCCGAAGCGGCCCGCATGGTCAATAACATCGCCGGCGACCGCAAGGGACAGGCTATGGGGACCTTTTCCGTCGGCGGCAATGCCGGCTTCGCCATCGGCCCCATGGTTGCCGGAGCCTGTGCCTATGCCTTCGACATCCACGGTCTGGTCGTCTTCGGCATCGTCAACGCCCTCATCGCCTTCGTCCTCTACCATCAGATGCCGCACATCTTATCTCTGGTCAGCGAAGCGGCGACGGCCGAAAAGAAAGCCCATCCCGGGGAAGTCCGGACCAACGACTGGAGTGCCTTCGCCCGCCTGTCCGTCGTCATCTTCGTCCGTTCCATCGGCTTTACGGTCTGCAATACCTTCATTCCCCTCTACTGGATCCACGTCCTCCATGCCTCGCCGGCAGCGGGCAGTCTGGCCCTGTCCATCCTCTTTTCCATGGGCGTCGTCATCACCTTCATCGGCGGCGTCCTGGCAGACCGCTTCGGCTTCCTCCGCGTCCTTCGCGGCTCTATGGTGATCATGATTCCGTCCATGTTCTTCCTGGTCAACAGTACGGACATCGTCACGGCGACGCTGCTGCTCCTTCCCGTCGCCTTCTCGCTCTTCGCCGCCTACAGCCCCATCGTCGTCCTCGGCCAGACTTACCTCGGCAAGAACGTCGGCTTCGCTTCTGGCGTCACCCTGGGCCTGACGACGACCATCGGCGGCCTCATCTCGCCCATCGTCGGCTGGGGTGCCGACCAGTGGGGCATCTCCCCGGCCCTGCAATGCCTCTGGATCAGCGCCATCATCGGCGCCATCTTCGCCTTCCTCATCCCCGTGCCCAAAGCCTGGCGGCATTGATTGTAGTGGCTAGTGGCTAGTGGTTAGTGGCTAACTGCTGACCGCTAACTGCTGACCGCTGACTGCTGCAAAGCAAAAATCCCCTGCATGATGGTGGAAACCTTCATGCAGGGGATTTTATTTGCATAGATTACTGTGCTTTTGCGACTTCTACGAGTTTTGCGAAAGCAGCTGCGTCGTTGACAGCGAGGTCAGCGAGCATTTTGCGGTTTACGATGACGCCAGCTTTGGTCAGGCCGCAGATGAAGCGGCTGTAGCTAAGGCCATTAGCGCGGGTTGCGGCGTTGATACGGGCAATCCACAATTTACGGAATTCGCGTTTCTTGGCGCGGCGGTCACGACGAGCGTAGTAGAGCGCTTTCATGATGCTTTCGTTAGCTTTTTTGAAGAGACGGCTGCGGGTACCGCGGTAGCCTTTAGCCATTTTTAAGATTTTTTTATGACGAGCGTGTGCTGTAACGCCAACTTTAATTCTTGCCATTAGTCTATTCCTCCGAATCTATATCAAAAAGTATATTACGCTATTAGATGAACGGGCACATCTTGCGGACGGCTTCGGTCATGGTCTTGGAAACGAGCGTAGCTTTTCTCAGGTTACGTTTACGTTTCGGGCTCTTGCTTTCCAGGATGTGGCTCTTATACGGTTTCATGCGTTTGATTTTACCTGTACCAGTTGTGTTAAAGCGTTTTGCCGCAGCACGGCGAGTTTTCAATTTCGGCATAATAATTGTCCTCCTGTTACTTCTTGTTGACAGCGATGACCATGGTCATGTTTCTGCCTTCAATTTTAGGTTCTTTTTCTACATGGGCGGTGTCTTTCAATTCATCAGCGAATCGAACCAGCAAATCACGGCCCAGTTCCGGATGGCTCATTTCGCGGCCGCGGAACATGATCGTAACTTTGACTTTGCTGCCTTCACCCAGGAAACGCTGCGCAGCTTTCATCTTAACGTAGAAGTCATGGTCTTCGATATTGGGACGAAGTTTTACTTCTTTCAATGTCAAGACTTTCTGTTTTTTCTTGGCTTCCTTTTCACGCTTCTGCTGTTCATAACGGTATTTACCGTAGTTCATGATGCGGCAGACAGGCGGTTTGCCATTCGGTGCGACTTCTACCAGGTCTAAATGCCGTTCTTCCGCAATCTGGCGGGCCGAACGGAGAGACATAACACCGAGCTGTTCGTTAGAATCACTGACCACGCGTACTTCACGGGCTCTGATTTGATCGTTGATACGTAATTCCTTACTAATCGTCTTTCACCTCCGAAATAAAAAAAGAACGGATAGCATCGCTATCCGCTCTACGTTTCCGTCATAGACCTTAGTGACTCCAGCGCTTTGTAAGGTGAGAAGCGGATAGCTTCTGCTTTATTTTCAACAGTACATATTATATCAGCCTTCACAGGCCTTGTCAAGATTATTTAACTTTGACGAAGCGGTAATCCTGTTCGGCACGGGGATATTTTTCCTTATCGACTTCGCTCATGAAATCCTTCAGCGGACGGGCATAGGTCTTCATCGTGTCGTGCAAGGCTTTGTAAATGACGAATTTTTCACCTGTCTCCGTATGTTCGGCAATGGTAATAATTTCATAGGTATTCTTCTTGAAGTGGCGCCAAATTTCATGTGCTTTCGGTAATTCTCTCATCGATAACCCTCCTAATAATCTACATTACTAACCTGGTGTAATTATACCATAGTTTCTCTTTATTTCAATGGCTTCATGATGGGAGCCGCCGGCCTTTTCTGCCGCAGCTGGTCCAAAGCAGCCTGTACGGCCGGCACATCGATGCAGTCGCTTTCCTTTTCAGCGACGTCGATGCCCAGGCGCAGCTTGGCTTCCTTCTTGATGGCCTTATAGAGGCCTTTGGGGAAATCGGCCAGCGTCGTCGTCACGCCCCGCGGGAAGACGGCTTCCCGTTCCAACGTATAGCCGTCGGGATAACGGCGGGAACAGCGGGGATGATACATGTCGACATACAGGCGATCGACGAACTTGCCACTGACATTGGTCAATTCAAAGACGTCCAGGTTCCCGACCTGACCGGCCTTGTGGAAAAAGACCATGGAACCCGTCCGGCGCAGGCGCAGGCGCGACAAATAGACGAATTCACCGCTCGGTCCGTTGACGGGGATGGGATTGGTCGCATCATGGCCAAAACGGCCGTAAGCTCCGGGAAGGACATCGCAGTCTTCCCCATGCCGCACCTTGTCGGCCAGCTCTCCCGATAAAGCCTGGTTCTGCAATTCCGGTGAATTAAAGATCTGCAAGGCATTGTCATAGATTTCCTCGCTCTTCGTCCGCTGATGTTCTTTAAAAAAGGCATCAAAAAATCCCATGGTCTTCCTCCTAATATATATAATACATTAATAATAGCATCTTTAATGGATATCATCCGCCAAACACTCAACCTGTCATCTGGCAGATATACTTATTATAAGGCATTTCACGCCATGCCGCTAGTGCCGAGAAAAGCGTCTTTTACTAAATTTTAAGTTCTTCCTTTATTTAAACGTAAATTTTAATATTTTTCTGTTATGAATAAATATCTATTTTACAGTGCTTTATACTTCCTGTTTTTTTACCTTATCTTTCTTCTTTTTAAAAAATCAGCTCCCCTATTTTCTTGATTTTATATCGTCATTTAGCCATTCATTGCCTTTAAATCATTTATCAGCCCTGTCGTTGCATTTTTCAGCTATTGATTTTATTTACTCGTATGTTATTATATTTATAGATAAAGAGTTCTCCTACAGGTAGAACGAATATCTGGGAATCATTTAAAATTATTAAGTATCGTCATATAATAAGGAAGAAAAGAGGTAAGAACTATGAACTTAAGTGCCAATGCAAAAATCATCATCTCCATGAGTGCTTTACTTTCATACAGTTTCATCGCTCATCTTCTTTAAGAGGGATATGAAAAGAGGCTGTCGCATTAAGACAGCCTCTTTTTACGTTGATCGTAGGTCGTTCATCGTTTGTCGTATGGGATTAAAAATATCGACTCATCGCGATGAACGATGAACGACGAACGAAAAACTTTTAAGTTTAAGGGACTTCGCATGATGGTAGAAGCCTTCGTGCAACAGCCCCTTTTTTAGTGGCTCGTGGCTAGGGACTAGGGGCTAGGGGTTCGTAGGGGCCGTCCCAAAGGGCGGCCCGCCTAGGAAATGTGCGATTTCCCACTCCGTTTGCTGAGAGAATTTCCAAAATTCATAACGGGCGCCCCACGTGGCGCCCCTACAAACTCCGTACTACAAACTATGTTGAAAGAGCAACCTCTCAGTCAGCTTCGCTGACAGCTCTCCTATGAGGAGAGCCGGGCCGCCCGCCGGGACGGCCCCTACATAACTATACGCATAGCGAATTATTCGCCCACTTTATTCTTTTCGCATCTGCTTCTTCCTTTATCATGAGTATCTAGCATAAGAAAAATTCATTTTCCTCTTGCATTTCATTGTGAAAAAATGTACTATATAGGCATGGAGATTGTGAAATTTAGAACTCAAGTTCTTCATTTCAGCGTAACCCCCAAGGAGCTGCGTAAGCGGCGGCTCCGTCAAAAAAGTCTTATATACTATATTATTCTATACTCTGTTCCACATCAGAAAGGATGGTTTTTCTAATGAGAGATGCTGTTATCGTAAGTGCTTGCCGTACGGCCATCGGCAGTTTCAATGGCCAGTTCGCAGACGTCACCGCTGTAGACCTCGGTGTCGCTGCTGTTACTGAAGCAATCAAACGCGCAGGTATTCCTGTAGATCAGATCGACGAAGTCATCATGGGCCACGTACTCCAGGCTGGCTGCGGTGAAAACACGGCCCGTCAGGTAGCCCTCCATTCGGGTATTCCTCAGGAAGTTCCTGCTTTCACATTGAATAAACTCTGCGGTTCCGGTATGCGTGCCATTTCCCTCGCATCCCAGCAGATCAAACTCGGCGATGCCGACATCATCGTAGCCGGCGGTATGGAATCCATGTCCAACGCCCCCTACTCCATCGCTAAAGGCCGCCGCGGCTATCGTATGGGTAACGGCGTCCTCGAAGACTTGCTCATGCGCGATGGCCTGTTCTGCACAGAAAACAATTACCACATGGGCGTAACGGCTGAAAACGTCGCTGCCCGCTTTGGCGTAACCCGTGAAGATCAGGATAAATTGGCTTGCCGTTCTGAAAACCTGGCTTACAAAGCTCAGCAGGAAGGCAAATTCGACAGCCAGATCGTTCCGGTAACGGTTCATAAGAGAAAAGGCGATGTCATCGTCGACAAAGACGAATTCATCCGCCCGAACTGCACCATGGAAACCTTGGCTAAACTCCGTCCGGCCTTCATCAAAAACGGCACGGTTACCGCTGGTAACGCTTCCGGCATCAACGACGGCGCAGCTGCTGTTGTCGTAATGTCCGCTGAAAAAGCTAAAGAACTCGGCATCAAACCGCTGGCTCGCATCATCGACTGGGCTTCGGCTGGTGTTGAACCGGCTATCATGGGTACCGGCCCGGTTCCGGCAGTCCGCAAAGTCATGAAGAAGACCGGCATGAACGTCGACCAGATGGACCTCATCGAATTGAACGAAGCTTTCGCAGCTCAGTCCGTATACTGCTGCCGCGAACTCGGCCTCAACATGGACAAAGTCAACATCCACGGTGGCGCTATCGCCCTCGGCCATCCGATCGGCTGCTCCGGCGCTCGTATCGTCGTCACCTTGCTCTACGCATTGGCTGAACCGGAAATCAACGGTAAATATGGTCTGGCTTCCCTCTGCATCGGCGGCGGCCAGGGCACGGCTATCATCGTAGAACGTCTGTAATTTAACAAAATTCCCTATTCCCTAGCAATAAGTAATGGAGATGTATAGAGTACGTAATTTTTGGAACGTTCTCTATACATTTTCTTTAAAATGGTGTATGATAGCAATATCAGAGTGTCATTTATAATATGACGCTTTCGCACGGTGCATCCTCTCATACTGATACACCGGCATCTATTTCAATACGTAAAAATTTTCAAGGAGTGATTCCAATGAAAGAAGTAGTTATCGTAAGTGCTTGCCGTACGGCAATTGGTAAATTCGGCGGCGGTTTCAAAAACACACCGGCTGTAGAACTCGGTGCTGTCGTCATTAAAGAAGCGCTCAAACGCGCTGGTATCGAAGGCAAAGATGTCGACGAAGTCGTAATGGGCAATGTCCTCCAGGCTGCTCAGGGTCAGAACCCGGCTCGTCAGGCTATGATCAAAGCTGGTATGCCGATTGAAGTCCCGGCTCTTACGGTCAATAAAGTTTGCGGTTCCGGTCTCCGCTGCGTATCCTTGGCAGCTCAGATGATCAAAGCCGGCGACGCTGACGTCATCGTAGCAGGCGGCATGGAAAACATGTCCATGGCTCCCTTCGCCGTTCCGAAAGCTCGTTATGGCTATCGCATGGGCAACGGTGTCCTCGTCGATACGATGATCAAAGATGGCCTCTGGGACGCATTCAACGACTATCATATGGGCATCACGGCTGAAAACGTTGCTGAACGTTTCGGCATCACTCGTGAAGACCAGGACGCACTCGGTGTCCGTTCTCAGGTCAAAGCTTGCGAAGCTATCAAGAGCGGCGCATTCAAATCCCAGATCGTTCCGGTAACGGTTCATCAGAAGAAACAGGACGTCGTCATCGACACGGACGAATTCCCGCGTGAAGGCACGACCATGGAAGGCCTTGCTAAATTGAAACCGGCCTTCAAAAAAGGCGGCACAGTTACGGCTGGTAACGCTTCCGGCATCAACGACGGCGCAGCTGCTTTCGTAGTTATGTCCGCTGATAAAGCTAAAGAACTCGGCATCAAACCGATGGCTAAGATCGTAAGCTATGCTTCTGCTGGCGTAGATCCCGCTATCATGGGTACCGGCCCTGTTCCTTCTTCCCGTAAAGCATTGGCTAAAGCAGGCCTGGAAGTCAAAGACCTCGACCTCGTCGAAGCTAACGAAGCATTCGCAGCTCAGGCTGTATACTGCTGCCGTGAACTCGGTTTCGATATGGACAAAGTCAACATCCATGGCGGCGCTATCGCCCTCGGCCATCCGATTGGTGCATCGGGCGCTCGTATCCTCGTAACCTTGCTCTATGGCTTGAAAGAAGTCGGCGGCAAATACGGTTTGGCTACACTGTGCATCGGTGGCGGCCAGGGTACGGCTTGCGTCGTAGAAAACATCGACTAATTTCATCTCTCATGTGTAAAAAAGCTTGTCGCTTCGGCGGCAAGCTTTTTTTAGCAGTCAGCTGATATTTTTAAATTTCTGTAGGGGCGACCACGTAGGGCGCCCGCTTCAGGATTATGCACTCTTCCATTCAGATTGCTGGGAAACTCATTCAAATTCCCAACGGGTCCCCATTCCTACAGTGCTACGAACCACGAAACACGAAACACGAACCACTAAACTTTATTCCCATTTGGAATATAGAGCGTGAAAAGTGGCCCAAATACATATAACGTTTTTTCAAAAAGTATTTAATTTTCCCGGCAAAAATGATAGAATTAATTTGCTAAAAATTTCAAGCCATGCTTATACGCATCACTAACGAAAGAAGGACTGATAATGAAAACTACATGTCGTAAAATGTCTGTGGTACAGTTGACCTTTGTCACTGCTGCCAACATGCTTGGCGCCGGTATCATCATGCTGCCGACCAAGCTCGCCGAAGTCGGTACGATCTCGATTATTTCCTGGATTATTACCTCACTAGGCTCTTTAGCCCTGGCCATGGCTTTTGCCCGATGTGGCATGTTCACGACAAAGCCAGGTGGTATGGGCGGTTACTCCGAATACGCTTTCGGGCGTGTAGGACATTTTATGGCTAATTACGCCTACTCTGTTTCCATCGTAATTGCAAACGTCGCTATCGCCATTACGGCGGTCGGCTACGGCGCTGGTTTCCTTGAGACAACCTTTACGCCGTTACAGATGTGTTTATATACGATCGCTTTATTGTGGATCGCGGCAGCCCTCAACTTCAGCGGCTCCCGTTATTCCGGCAAGCTCAGTACCATCACCATCTGGGGTGCCATCATCCCGGTCCTGGGCATTTCCATCATCGGCTGGCATTGGTTCAGCCCGGCTACCTGGCTGGCTTCGTGGAACCCCAATAACCTGGGACTCAGCGATGCCGTCGGCAATTCCATCGCCCTGACCTTGTGGTCCTTCTTGGGACTCGAATCGGCAGCGGTCAACATGGATGCCGTTGAAAATCCGAAGAAATCCGTTCCTATTGCCACTTTCGTCAGCACCCTCGGCGTCGCCATCATCTACGTCGCCTCGACGAACGTCATTGCAGGCATCGTCCCCAATGCGGAAATCCTGGCATCGAGCGCTCCCTTCGGCCTGGCCTTCTCGTACATGCTCGGCGATACGGCCGGCAAAGCCGTCATGGGCCTGATGGTATTCTCCTGTGCCGGTTCCCTCTTGTCCTGGCAGTTCACCCTGGCCCGCGTCTTCAAGACCAGCGCCCAACGCGGCCTGTTCCCCAAGATTTTCGCCAAAGTCACCAGCGCTGACGTCCCGGTCAAAGGCATGTTGTGCATCCTCTGCATGCAGAGCTTCCTGGCCCTCATGACCATCAGCCCGACCCTGGCCGCCCAGTTCGAACTCCTGGCCAACCTGGCCGTCGTCACCAACGTCATCCCCTACATGCTCTGTGCCGGTGCCCTGACGACGATCCTCACCAAGGAACATATCCCCAATGAAGTCTGTAACAGAAATACGTCGATATTTCTGGCAGGCGTATCCATTATCTATTGCGTATATGCATTGACCACCACCGATGCCACGACCTTCCTCAGCGGCTGTTTCGCAGCCTTCCTAGGATGGCTGGTATACGTCATCCGCTTCACCATCATGAAGCAGACCATCGTGGAAATTAAATAAAAAAAAGGCTTGTCGCCGTGCGACAAGCCTTTTTTACTGTAGGGGTCGCCACGTGGGCGACCCGCTGGATATCAGGCGGCGTTCTCCTTGAACCGGAAAATCATTCATATTTTGAGGCGGGCTTGCCACGGCAAGCCCCTACAATTTCTACAAACTACAAACTCCTCTTCCTCTCAAAGGCCGCCAGGACGACGTTGCGCATGGCTACGCAGCCGATGATGGTCAGGGCGGCTACGACGAAGGGCGTGACGAAGACCAGGGGATTGTTCTGGAGGATCGGCATGGCCTTGAAGATGTACGTAAAGACGTGTATCTGGCTGTCGAAGAGGATGTGCTGGACCAGGGCCCACATGAGGACCATGACGACGATGGCGGCAATGTGGACCAGCCGCTGTTTCCCCTGATAGCCATAGCGCTTATACGGGAAGAAATAGAGGGCGAAGGTGGCAATGACGAAGATGCTCATGCCGATGAAGCAGAAGCCCATGATGGCCATGATGCCGACGACCAGGCTCTGCGTCACGGACGAGTCGCTGACGGCCGGGAAGAGGAACATGCCCAGCACGGCACACGGCAGGGGCAGGCTGTAGACGATGGGATCGATGAACTGGGAGTACCAGTATTTCCGCCGGCGCCCTTTCCAGAAATCGACGGCCCGTGCCGCCAGATACTGTATGGCGACGGTCAGGAACATCCACAGGGCGAATAATCCGACCCGGACGGGATAAGAATGCCAGCAGTCCAGGCCGGTCAGGCCGTTGAGCAGGCCGACAGCGACGAGCAGGACGACGGCGCCGCCATACAGGGTCGCCCCGGATGACGCATAATCGCCGTCCCTGCCCGCACGACGGCGTCGATAGCCCAGCCACAGGGGAACGGCAAAGGATAAGATAAAAAAGGCCAGAATCGACGCTGAGGCGATATATGGCCTATCTGAAGCAAAGGCACCAAAGGGCAGCGGCAGGATACCGCACGACGCCCAGACGACGGCCAGCAGCCGGTCGTGCCATGTCTGTTTTTGTAAGTTGTCCATTAACCTACTTCCTTTCGGCCCGGCAGGAGCTGGGATATGGCGTAAGCCAGGAGCATGGTCAGGCTGATTTCTGCGTACATGCCGACGATGAATACGATATCACGGCCAATGGTCGGCCATTCCCAGAAAGGCGCAGCCTTCCAATAGACACCCATGAAGGCCGTAAAGGCCCCGATAGCCGCAAAGACGATGAACCACATGAGGGCCATGACCCAGCGGCGGATACGCCCGCCCTTGGGGCCAAACGTCGCATCGTGGCAGCCCACGTAAGCTACGGGGATGACCAGCGATAAAAAGACATAACTTACCATGGCTACGACGGCACTGGAGCCGCTGTGGATCGTATAGGCACCGATGGGAATGGGAATGATAAAGAAACACATGAAGACACATTGCCGCAAGATATCGCGCCACCAACTCATTTTCTGCAAGACCTCCTAAAATAATGCAAACGAAATCACTTTAGTATACCATATCCCTAAAAGAAAGAAAAGTTTGCGCAAGGCCCGGCTTTTGTGTACAATAGAAATTATAGCAAGTGATTTTAGTCCGCACAGAAAGGAACATACATGACAAAGAATTTTGAATCCCTCGGCATTACGCCGAAGATTTGTGAACTCCTCCATAAGCAGGGCGTCGACGAACCGACGGCCATCCAGGCCCAGGCCATCCCGCCGCTGTTCAAGGGCCGCGACATCCTGGCCCAGGCCCAGACCGGCACGGGCAAGACCTTTGCCTTCCTCCTGCCGTCGCTGCAGCAGATCAAGACGGATATCCACGCCGAACAGGTCCTGGTCATGGCACCGACACGGGAATTGGCCCGTCAGATTGCCGACGTCGCCGATACGCTGGCACCGGAACTGGGCATCGACGTCCTCAGCCTCATCGGCGGCAAGACCATCGAGAATCAGCTGCAGAAACTGCACCGCCATCCGCACGTCATCATCGGCACACCAGGCCGGCTCCTCGACCACTGCCGCCGCCATTCCCTCGACCTCAGCGGCGTCCGCCGGGTCATCGTCGACGAAGCGGATCAGATGCTCCAGGCCGGCTTCCTGGAAGACGTCGATACTCTCATCGGCCTGACGCCGAAACGGCGGCAGCTCCTCTTCTTCTCGGCCACCGTCCCGGATAAGATCAAAGGCCTGGCCAAGAAGCACATGCAGAGCCCGCTGGTCCTGAATATTCTCGAAGGCCAGACCATCGCCCTGGAAAACATCGAACAGCGCATCTACATGATGACAGAAGAACAGAAACTGCCGAAGCTCTGCCAGATGCTGACCGACATGAACCCCTACCTGGCCATCGTCTTCTGCAACACCAAGGAACGGACTTCCCTCCTGGCAGGCAAACTCATCGCCAAGGGCTTCAACATCGGCGAACTCCACGGCGACATGTCCCAGGGCCGCCGTAACCAGGTCCTGCGCGACTTTGCCAAAGCCAAGACGCAGATCCTGGTCGCCACGGACATCGCCGCCCGCGGCATCGATATCGAAGGCATTACCCACGTCTTCAACTTCGATGTCCCCCACGACGTCGACTACTACATCCACCGCATCGGCCGCACGGGCCGGGCCGGCAGTGAAGGCTTGTCCATCATGTTCGCCACGGCAGCCGATGAAAACTGGGTCCGCCGCATCGAACACAACATCCACGCGACAATCACCAAATATACCCTGACCGGTCAGGTGAAGGTCAAGGCCAACAGCCGTCCGCCGAAAAAGAAAAAGACCTACAAGGACAAGCTGCCTGCCAGCACCTACCAGACGACCAAGGAAAAACGCCATAAACAGCGCCATAAGGGCGGAGACAACCGCCGGCGCCGCTAAGGAGGTCTTACTCATGAAACGTTATCTCACGATAGTCCTCATGCTCTTCACGCTCATAGCCGCAGGTTGTACGCCGGCGACGCCGACCAATTCCCAGCCGCAGAAACAGCAGACCCAAACCCAGCAGCAACAGCCTGGCGAAAGCAAGCAGGGTCAGGATACGAAGAGCCAGGCCGACACGAAAGAAACACCGGTCGCCAACTTGCCGACCATCGGCGATACCCAGGCCGATTGGGAAAATGAATGGGGCCATCCCTACTCCCAGGGCGACACGATCCGCGTCTTCCATAATGGCCGCTACCAGGTCGTCTTCCAGAACGGCCGGGCCGTTACAGTGACTATCAAAGTCCAAGACGGTGAAAACGTCAATATCAGTGACCTCCTGCCGGAAGATGCCCAGAAACAATCGGCATCGTCAAAAAATATCGGCGGTTCCCAGATGGGCGTCGAAAAATGGCACAGTAAGACCCTGGAAAAAGCCTTATCCTCGACAAAAGGCAACTTCACGGTCATGAAACAACCGGGCAGCATCATCATCGACTGCACACCGGATTTAAAAAAATAGTGTAAAAAGGCGCTGCCCCATGAAGACAGCGCCTTTTTGAGTGGTTAGTGGCTAGGGGCTGGTAAAAATCAACCTCTCAGACCGCCTTAGGCGGCCAGCTCCCCTATGAAGGGAGCCTTTCTTTCATCAAACACAACAAAAAAGCTCACGCAAAATGCGTGAGCTTTTTTCTATGGTGACCCGGTAGGGATTCGAACCCTAGACCTACTGATTCGTAGTCAGTCACTCTATCCAGCTGAGCTACCGAGTCATATCTTGTCGTTCCTGACGACTCATATATAATAACAAGAAATCGGGGATATGTCAAGGCTTTTTTTAATATAAAACCAAGTTTATAGAAATCTCTCCGGCCCGCTGGGCCACCTCCCCTATAAGGGAGGCTTGAGTACAGGTCGGAGAGGTTTCCATTTATCAGCACTTATAATCTGCCGATGTCTTTCAGGTATTGTTCGCACTTGGCCTTGATTTCCGGTGTGGCGTCTACCAGGGGCAGGCGGAACGGGCCGGCCGGGAAGCCGAGCATGTTGAGCATGGTTTTGACCGGGACCGGGCTGACCGTGCAGAAGCAGCCTTTCATGAAGGACAGGTACTTCTGATGGAGGGCCGCTGCCTTCTTGACGTCTCCGTCTTTGTGGGCCTGGATCATTTCGTTCATTTCCTTGCCGATGACGTGGGCAGCGACGGAAATGACGCCTTCGCCGCCGACAGCGACGATAGGCAGGGTCAGGTTGTCATCACCGCTGTAGAGATGGAACCCTTCCGGGGCATTGGCTGCGACGTAACCGGCGTAGTCCAGGTCGCCGCTGGCATCTTTGAGGCCGATGATGTTCGGGAAGTCATGAGCCAGCTGGCAGACCGTCTGCGGTTCGATTTTGCCGCCTGTACGGCCCGGTACGTTGTAAATGAAGATAGGCATGTCCGTCGACTTGGCGATAGCTGCAAAGTGGGCGTAACAGCCTTCCTGGTTCGGTTTATTGTAATACGGGACGATGCACAGCAGGGCATCGATACCCGTATCTTTCGCTTTCTGAATCATGGCGATGGTCTGAGCCGTATTGTTGGTCCCGACATTGCCCATAACCAGGGTCTGGCCTTTCAGGGCATCGGCTGTGACTTTGAAGAGCTTGAGTTTTTCTTCTTCCGTCATGACAGCCCCTTCACCTGTAGTAGCACCGACGAGGATGGCCGATCCTTCGTCAGCATATTTCTTAGCCAGTTCGACGGCAGCTTCGTAATTGACGGAGCCATCCTGATGGAACGGCGTAATCATAGCGACAATAACATTGGGAAACGTTAACATAAAGGATTCTCTCCCCTCTTCGTACTAGTGGATCATGTCGTGGGCCAGCATGTATTCGGCAATCTGCAGGGCATTGAGCGCAGCGCCTTTGCGGATCTGGTCACCCGATACCCAGAGGTTGATGGCTTTCGGGTTGTAAAGATCCTTGCGGATACGGCCGACGTAGCAGTCATATTTTTCCGACGTGAACAAGGGCATAGGATATTCCATTTCAGCCGGATTATCCTGGACCTGGGCACCCGGGAAGGCATCGATGGCTTTGCGGACGGCATCGACTGTCAGTTCATCGGCCGTTTCGACATAGACCGATTCGGCATGGCTGCGGAAGACCGGGACGCGGACCGTCGTAGCCGTAATGGCGATGGAGTCATCGTGGAGCATCTTGTGCGTTTCGTTGACCATCTTCATTTCTTCTTTGGTGTAATCTTTTTCTACGAATTTATCGATCTGCGGAATGAGGTTGAAGGCGATGGGATAATGCTTGGGCAGGCTCTTGCTGGGCAGAATCTTGGGCTGCATTTCTTCGCCTTTGAGGTACGCTTCCGTTTCATCGCGCAGTTCGTCGATACCTTCTTTGCCGGCACCGGATACAGCCTGATAAGTGCTGACGATGATGCGTTTGATCGGCGACAAGTCGTGAATCGGCTTGAGGGCCATGAGCATGATAATCGTCGAGCAGTTCGGGTTGGCAATGATGCCCTTGTGCCAGGCAATATCTTCAGGGTTGACTTCCGGTACGACCAGGGGGACATCCGGGTCCATACGGAACGTGCTGGAGTTGTCGATGACGACGCAGCCCCGTTTAGCAGCTTCGGGTCCCAATTCCTTACTGATCGAGCCGCCGGCGAACAAGCCGATATCAACACCGTCGAAAGATTCCGGTTTGGCTTCTTCAACCGTATATTCCTGGCCGTTGACGGTCAATTTCTTGCCAGCCGAACGGTACGATGCTAATAACTTCAACTTGCTGTACGGGAATTTGCGTTCTTCGATCAAGCGGATAAATTCCTGGCCTACGGCACCTGTGGCACCTAAAATCGCTACTACCGGTTCTTTTGTCATAACAAACTTCCTCCCCTAATGGTTCTTTTATAAATAGTTTTCCAGTCCAAAGGTCAAACCCGGACGGGAGCTTACTTTTTTGACGGCTAAGACGACGCCGGGCATGAAGGACTTGCGGTCCATCGAGTCGTGGCGGATCGTCAGCAGTTCGCCGTACCCCCCAAATAAGACTTGCTGATGTGCGACGTAACCCGGCAGGCGGACGCTGTGGATAGGGATCCCGGCGACAGAGGCACCGCGAGCGCCGTCGAGGCTTTCATGGGTCTTGTCCGGAGCCGGTTTAGCACCAGCGGCCTTGCGGGCAGCTTCGATTTTATCAGCTGTCATGATGGCCGTACCAGACGGCGCATCCAGTTTATTGTTGTGATGGAGTTCGATGATTTCGACATCCGGCAGATACGGAGCGACTTCTGTCGAGAGCTTCATCATCAGGACGGCACCGATGGAAAAGTTCGGCGCAATGAAGATGCTGGTCTTCTTTTCCAGTGCCAGGGCGTTGAGTTCATCGCGCTGGTCTGCTGTCAGGCCCGTCGTACCGACGACCATGTTGACGCCGTGTTCGATGCAGGTCTTGGCGTTGTTGAAGATGACTTTCGGCGTCGTGAAATCGACGACGACATTCGGTTTGATGTCGTCCAGGGCGGCGCCCAGGTCATTGCGGATGGCCAAGCCTAAGTGGCCGACACCGGCGATATCGCCGACATCTTCACCGACATGAGTGATGCTAATACCGCCAGCGACTTCCAATTCCGGATCTTCAAAGACAGCTTTGACGACCTGGCTGCCCATGCGGCCATCGGCACCATTGACTAATACACGAAGCATATTTATCCCTCCTATGGGTTCGTTTTCGTAGAACTTCTATTTTTTGAAATTATAATTAACTATATACCTATCACGGACATTCGTCAACCCGTAAAGCAATGTCGAATCGCAAGTCAAGGGCATTACATGCCCTTTCCTATGATTGGGGCATCCGATAGGTCCGGACCAGTACGACGACACAATTCAGGCGGGCGTCCCACGTGGCGCCCCTACAGCGCAAGTCAAGGGCATTACATGCCCTTTCCTATGATTGGGGGCATCCGATAGTCCGGACCAGGGCAATGACACAAATTCAGGCGGGCGCCCCACGTGGGCGCCCCTACAGCGCAAGTCAAGGGCATTACATGCCCTTGACTTGCTTTACGATCTGGCGGGCGGCTTCGATGCTGGCCTTGGTCGTATCGTTGCCGGCGAACATGCGGGCGATTTCCAGGACGTGTTCCCCTTCCGAGAGGCCCCGGACCTGGGTGACCGTGCGGCCGTCCATTTCTTTCTTATATATGAAATAATGGTGGTCGGCAATGGCCGCCGTCTGCGGCAGGTGGGTAATGCAGAAGACCTGGCCCTGGCCGGAGAGCTGGCGGATGTGGTCGGCGACCTGCAGGCCCGTCTGGCCGCTGATGCCGACGTCGATTTCGTCGAAAATCATCGTCTTGCCCGTCGTCCGTTCCGGACCGGCCGTCTTCAGGGCCAGGGCAATACGCGATACTTCGCCGCCCGATGCTATCTTGGCCAGGGGCTGCATATCTTCGCCCGTATTGGCCGAGAAATAGAGCTCGATACCGGCTGAACCATCCGCTGTGATGTCCTTCATCGGTTCGATGTGGAAGGCGATACGGCTGTTCAGCATGCCCAGCTTATTGAGCGTCGCCGTCATGGTCTGGCTGAACTGGCTGTCGGCGTCACGGCGCGCGGCCGCCAGGACCTGGGCCTGCTGGCGCACAGCCGCGGCCTGCCGGGCCAGTTTCTCTTCCAGCTTGGCCAGGTGGCTTTCGGACTGGTCGAGCCGTTCGTAATCGTCCTTGGCCTTGGCCAGGAATTGCAGGATATCGGCGACGGTGAAGCCGTATTTGCGCTTGAGCTTTTCAATCGACGCCAGGCGGGACTGCATGGCATCCAGGGCCCGTTCATCGAAGTCGAAAGAATCGGCATAGCGCAGGAGGCCGTCGTGGACGTCTTCGATTTCATAGGACAGGGTCTCGACTTTGCCGGCCAGGGCACTGAAGGCTTCATCGTAAGCCGACGCCTTTTCCAGGCTGCGGTGGATGGTCTCGATCTGTTCGATGACGCCGGGCTGGCGTTCGCCCCCTTCCAGGGCAAACATGGCTTCCTTCAGGTTATCCTTGATGTGTTCGGCATGGGAAGCTTTGTTGATTTTCTGTTCCAGCTCGTCGTCTTCCCCTTCTTTCAGGGCGGCCCCTTCGATTTCCTTAATCTGGAAGGCCAGGATACTGAGCATCCGCGCCTTTTCACTTTCATCGTGGCGCAGGGCCTTGATTTCGCCTTCCGTCTGATGCCACTGGCGATATAGTTCGTCATAGTCCTGGCGGGCCTGACGGACGTCGGCCGTGAGGCCGTCGAGGATGGCCACGTGGTAAGACGGGTTGAAAATCAGGCTGTTGTCGAACTGGCCGTGGATATCCAGGAGGTATGCGCCGAGGCGCCGCAGGACTGTCGTCGGCACCAGCGTGCCGTTGACCAGGATCGTCCCGCGGCCGCTGCGCTGGAACTGGCGGGAAATAATGAGCTGGCCTTCATCGACTTCGATGTGATTATCGGTCAGCAGCTGTTCCAGCCCTTCTGGCAGGGGAGAAAAAAAGAACGCGCCTTCGACGAGGAATGAGTCCGTCCCGTGACGGACGAACGATGCCGATGCGCGTTTGCCTGCCAGCATACCGATGGCGTCGAGGAGAATCGATTTGCCGGCGCCGGTTTCGCCGGTAAAAATCGTCACCCCGTCGCCAAAAGTAAGGTGCAGGTCTTCAATCAGAGCAAAATTGTGGATGTGCAGGGACTGCAGCATAAGGGCCTCATTCCTTCATCAGCGATACGATAAGTTTGACCAGTTTCGGAACCGTTTCCGTGTCCTTGACGATGAGGAGGACCGTGTCGTCGCCGGCCAGGGTGCCGATGACATTTTCCCAGCGGGCATGGTCGATGGCGGCGGCAATGGGATTGGCCGAACCCGGCAGGGTATGGACGATGATCTGGTTATACGCCGAATCGACGCGGACGATGGAGTCCTGGAACAGGCGGGCCATGCGGTTCTTGGACATTAGCATGTTCTGTTCCGGCGACAGGGCATAGCGGTAATGGCCGTCACTGGTCGGGACCTTGATGAGCATGAGCTCTTTGATATCGCGGGAAACCGTAGCCTGTGTGACTTCGATGCCTTCTTCCTGCAAGGCCTTGGCTAATTCTTCCTGCGTTTCGATAGGACGGGACTGGACAATTTCTTTAATCTTGGTGTAACGGAATCTCTTCATAATGACGTTTCCCTCTTTTCTGTACAATATATAATACGGGTGGACAATGCACCTCATTGACGGGTTGCCAGGACGAAATATGGAAGTCCTGCTGGGGTATGGTCTGTAAGAACGACCGCAGCGCCTGTTCTTCACAAGCCCCGGCCTCGGTACCGGGATAAGCTGTTATCATAATTATCCCATTTATCGCAATTTTATTCAAGCCTATTTTTATAGCTTTTAGTGTTATTTCACAATTTGTATGGATTTTATGGTCACCAGATGGCAAATAGCCTAAATTAAATACGATAATGTCAATGTCTGACTGTACATCAGCCAGCAGTTGTTCATGGGACCCGCAGCGGCAGCGGACGTCCTTGTCCCCCAGGCCTTCGTCCTGCAGGCGCTGGCGCGTGCGCTCGATGGCACAGGGCTGGATATCGAAGGCGTAGAGGACGGCGTCATCAGGCATGGTGCGGGCCAGGAAGGCCGTGTCGTGGCCGTTGCCGCAGGTCATGTCGACGAGGACATGGGCCTGGCGGGCGTAGGGTTCAGTCATCATATGTGATACCGTAACGGCATTGCGGAATGGATACATGTCAATCATTTCCCATCATTTTCGTAAATAAGTTGCTATAGAAATAATTCTTGTTGAAGCGGATGATCTTCAAGACGTGGTCGGACTTGCGGACCTGGAGGGTCATGTTGCGCATGAGTTCCTGGTCCATCATGCCGTCGACAGAGACGCGGACGCTGTTGCGGCTGTTGGCCACGGTCACCGACACCTGGTCGTCATCGCGCAGGACCAGGGGCACTTTCAGCAGCAGATGCGGGCAGATAGGCGTGACCATGATGCAGGGCACGCTGGGCGCGACGATAGGGCCGCCGCTGGAGAAGGTATAGCCCGTACTCCCCGTCGCCGTGGCCACGATGAGGCCGTCGCCGGGATACTGCTGGATGAAGTGGCCGTTGATGCTCAGGTCGATGCGGATGAGCTTGCCCACGTTGCCGTGGCCGATGACGATATCGTTGAGGGCATCGGGCAGGGACTGGACCAGGCCGTCTTCATAGCACAGTTCTGAATGGAGCATCATCCGTTCTTCCAGGAAATAGCGGCTGGCCAGGATGTCTTCCATGCGCTTTTCCAGGGTCTTGGTCTCGACTTCGTAGAGGAAGCCCAGGGAGCCCAGGTTGATGCCGCAGACCGGGACATCGGCTTCAGCGAACTGCTTGGCCATCTTGAGGATCGTCCCGTCGCCGCCGAGGATCATGGCCACGTCGATGGTGCTGTAAATGGTCATGCGCGGCCGCAGGTGTTCAGCGCCGATGCGCTGATACGCCGGCTGTCGGCTCTCGCTGACGTAAGCCGGCAGGTAATATTCAATGCCATGTTTTTCACAAATCTTGATCATCTGCTGGACAATGGCAGCACTTTCGCGTTTGACGAGGTTCGGAAAAATACCGATACGCATGGGGATCACCTACATTTCATGGGATTTACCGACGATATCATCGACGACAGCATCGGTAATATCGTTATGGCACGGGTCATCTTTACGGCTGTACAAGAGATATTCAATATTGCCGTCAGCCCCTTTGATGGGCGAAAAAGTCAGGCCCAGCGGCGACAGGCCGCAGTCGGCGATGCCGTCCGTGACGTGGCGGATGACGTCGCGGTGGACCTGGATGTCGCGGACGATGCCGCCTTTGCCGACGTGTTCCCGGCCCGCTTCGAACTGCGGCTTGATGAGCGTGACCATCGTGCCGCCTGCCTTGAGCAGCGGTTCGACGGCCGGCATGATCTTGAGCAGGGAAATGAAGGAGACGTCAATGGAGATGAAATCGACAGGCTCGCCGATATCTGCAACAGTGACGTTGCGGATATTGGTCCGTTCCATGTTGACGACGCGGTCATCAGTCCGCAGTTTCCAGGCCAGCTGGCCATAGCCGACGTCGACGGCAAAGACCTTGGCCGCGCCGCGCTGGAGGGCGCAGTCCGTGAAGCCGCCTGTCGAGGCGCCAATATCCATCATGGTTTTACCCGTCAAGTCGATGGGAAACGTTTCCATGGCCTTTTCCAGTTTCAGGCCGCCCCGGCCGACATAGGGAATGGGATTGCCCTTGACGGTAATATCTACGTCGACGGGCAGCTTCGTGCCCGCCTTATCGACGCGCTGGTTGTCGACGAAGACCAGGCCGGCCATGATGGTCGCCTTGGCCTTTTCCCGGCTTTCAGACAAGCCGCGGCTGACGAGAAGCACGTCTAATCTTTCTTTATGCTGCATACCTGTAATACCCCTCTCACATTAATGAACGCGGACCAGCAGATGTTCGACCAGTTCTTTCAGGAACCAGGCCTGCGGCCCTAACGGTTCCAGGGCCTGGACGGCCTTGCCGGCCGCTTCGCGGGCCATGCGCCGGGCTTCGTCCAGGGAAAAGATGGTCACATACGTGGCCTTGTCGTTGCGGGCGTCGCTGCCGACGGGTTTGCCCAGCAAAGCTTCATCGCCGACGACATCGAGGATATCGTCGGTGATCTGGAAAGTCAGGCCCATGTACGACGCATAGGCTTCCAGGGCCTGCCGCTGCTGCGGCGACGCATCGGCGATGATGGCTGCCATGTCGATGGCCGCCTTGAAGATGACGCCCGTCTTGGAACGGTGCAGGAGTTCCATGCCTTCCCGGCCGATGGCCATGTCCCCGTCGGATGCCAGGTCAAAAGCCTGGCCGCCGACCATGCCGGCCGGTCCGGCCGCTCTGGCGATGACGGCGATGCAGCGGTTCAGTTTGTCCGGCGCAATGCCTTTCTGACTGGCCATGAGCTCGAAGGCAAAGGTCAGCAGGCCGTCACCGGCCAGGGTAGCCAGGCCGGCACCGTAGACGACGTGGTTCGTCGGCTTGCCCCGGCGCAGGTCGTCGTCATCCATGCAGGGCAGGTCGTCGTGGATCAGAGAATACGTATGGATACATTCCAGGGCGCAGGCCAGTCCTGTATAGGGAGAGGCATCCTGGCCGAGGGCTTCGACCGTCGCCAGCAGAAGGACCGGGCGGATGCGCTTGCCGCCGGCCAGGAGGCTGTAATTCATGGCTTCATAGAGCCTGGAAAAACGCGGCTGGTCCGTCGTCAGTACGTGGGACAGGTAATCATCGACGCGCTTACGCTGTCCTGCCAGATAGTCTTGGAAGGTCATAAGTCCAACACCTCTTCAGCCGGCGCATCGTCGCTGCTGTCCTTATCGGCCCGAACATCGGCCAGGGCCTGGGCCTTCTGGCGGGCATATTCCAGGGCGCCTTCGCAGGACTGGGATAATTTGATGGCCTTTTCATATAAATCGAGGGACTGCTTCAGCGTCAGGTCCGGTGCGTCCAGTTCCTGTACGAGCTGTTCCAATTTTTCATAATTGCTTTCAAAACTCTTCAATTTATCAGTCGTTCTTGCCATATATGTCCACCTCTTTAACAGCCGTCGTAATCGTCCCGTCGACGACTTGTATCGTCAGCGGGGCCTCTTTCGACACGCTGTGGATATCTGTAAGGATCTTGTCATGCTGCATGAGCTGGCCGTAGCCGCGGCGCACGAGGGCTGCCGGGTTCAGGGCCTGCAGGGAAGCCGTCAGGGTATTCAGCTTCCCCTGCTTCTGTTCCAGATGGAGGCGCAGCTGGCGGTCGGCCTGTTCCATCAGGCCTGCCAGGCGTGCTTCGCGCATGGCCAGGAAGGCATCGTAGCGCTGCAGGTTCAGCCGGCCCGCTACCTGTTCGACCCAGCGCTGCCTGTCTTCGATGCAGGCCATGACCCGTTCGTAAGCCCGGTCCGCCAGTGCGGCCAGGTCCATTTCCGCTTCGCTGACGTCAAAGAAAGCCATCTCGGCCGCGTGGGTCGGCGTCGCCGCCCGCACGTCAGCGGCATAATCGGCCAGGGTCGTATCCGTTTCATGGCCGATGGCCGTAATGACCGGTACGCTGGCATGGTAAATGGCCTTGACCACAGCCGGGCTGTTGAAGCACCACAGGTCTTCCATGGAGCCGCCGCCACGGCCGACGATGAGGACGTCCAGGTCCCTGCGCCGGCCCATCTCGCCGATGGCCTTGGCGATGGCCGTATCGACGCCGTCGCCCTGGACGGGGATGGGATGCAGGATGATTTCGGCATAAGGATTGCGCTCGCCGGCAATCTTATAGATGTCGTGGAGCACGGCGCCGGTCCTCGACGTCAGGACGCCGATGCGCCAGGGAAAGCGCGGCAGCTCCTTCTTGTGGCTGCTGTCGAAATAGCCCTGAGCCGCCAGTTCATTCTTTATGCGTTCGTACTGGGCCTGCAGAGACCCTGTCCCCTGGGAAAAGAGCTGTTCAATGATAAAGGAAAGGGCGCCGCCTTTTTCATAGACGTTGACGGCGCCGATGACGACGACATGGTCCCCTTCGCGGACGGCCCGGACCGCTGCCGTCACGCGGCTGCGGAAGACGATGGCCCGGATGGAGCACTGATCATCGCGGATATTCATATAATAATGGCCGTTCGACGCCCGCTTGAGACCGATGATGTTGCCTTCCATAGCGATGCTCTGCAAGCGGTAATCGCCGTGGATATCATCTTTGATGCGGCGGACGACGTCCGTAACCGATGCATATTTCATGATTTCTTCCCTTCCTGTACGGCAGCCCAGAAGGCGGCGCCCGACGCGTTGTCGGCACTGAAGCCGTCGGCTGCCAGATTCAGGTCTATCTGATGGCGGCGGCAATAATCGCTCATCTGCCGGCGCAGGTAGCCATTGGACATGACGCCGCCAGCAGCGACGAGATGTTTCATGCCATCGGCAGCGGCGTAATCGAGGAGGCTCTCCAAGCCGCGCCAGACCGTCGACAGCGTCCAGCTGCAAAGGCGGGCCGGGTCTTCCCCACCGGCGGCGATGCGCCGCTGGCCCTGCGATTCGGGCCCGGAAAAGCTGACCTGGCCATCGCGGCAAAAGACATGAGCTCCCTTGACGGGCGGATTTACCGTCTGAGCCAGCTTGTCGACATGGACGCCAGCCGGAAAGGGCAGGTCCAGGGCGACGCCCATGCGGTCGATGAACTGGCCGGCACTGATGTCGCTGGTGCCGCCGATACGGGTGATGTCGAGGCCCTTCTCATCGGGCACGGCCCGCAGGAGGTCCGTCGTCCCGCCGGACAGGTGGATGCCGTAGAACGGCTCGCTGCCGATATAGCCCATGCTGCGCAGGACGGCGAGGAGATGGTTTTCCTGATGACTCAGGCGGTACAAGGGCACGCCCAGAACGGCGGCCAGGGCCCGGCCATAACCGAGGCCGGCCAGGAAAGCGGGCATGTACGAATCATCGCGGCGCCGGGGCTGGTCAGTCACGGCAATGGCCCGGATATGGGCACTGGCCAGGACGCCAGCCAGCCGTTCAAAGAGGACCGGCAGGTTGCGCGTATGCTGATAGACCATGTTGGACTGGGACAGGCCGCGGCCGCCCTTGGCGACGCTCAGGATAATGCGTTCGTCGGCGACGACGTCATAAGCCGCGTCGACGAGGCACAGCGACGTCGTATAACAGCTGGTATCGATGCCGAGAAAGACGTCCATCAGGCCTGGGACCTTACATAAGCGCCCAAAATGCCGTTGACGAACCGCGCCGACTTGTCGCCGCTGAATTCCTTGGCCAGGATGACCGCTTCATTGAGGACGATGGACGGCGCCAGGCTTTCCTTTGGGTATACGAGTTCGCACAAGGCCAGGCGCAGTATATTGCGGTCCGTGCGGTTCATCCGTTCGATGTCCCAGCCCTTGGCAAAGGAGCGGATGATCGTATCCAGTTCGTCCCGGTGTTCCGTCGTCGTTTCGACGAGATACGTACAATAGTCATTGCGTTCCTGATCACTCAGTTCCGGGCCGTCTTCGGTCAAGGCGTCGGTCGTGACGTAATCATTTTCCAGGATTTCCTGTTCGCTGTACTGGATATCATTTTCTCCGTGGAATTCACGGGAATATAAAAGTTCGAGCGCCTGCTGGCGCGCTTTATGTCTGCTCACGAGTTTCCTCCTGTAATAACTTTATTCAGCCGGCAGTACCGCCAGGTCTTCAATGGTAACGGAAATATCAAGGCCCTCTGGTTCGACCATGGCGTCGATGGCCTCAGCCGCCCGCTGCTGGACATCTAGGGCCAGGCCGTGCAGGTCGCCGCCATAACGGGCGCGGACGGCCAGATGGAGATGGACGACGCCGTCCGTCACGGCCGCGCTGCGGCTGCGTATAGCGACGACGCCAGAGGCCCGGCGGCCGGCCGTCTCGGCGATATGGCGCAGGGCCTTGGCACTGACGGCATAGGCAAAATCCTGTTCCTCATCCATGGCGGTCCTCCTCTCCAAACACTAACTGTTGTACAATGATGTGGACCGCCGTAACCGTGCAGGCCGTCGCCTTTTCGACGGCATCCTTGACGGACTTCTGCACTTCCAGGGCTACGTCGGGAATACGGCAGCCATAGCGGACGACCAGGCGGACCGTCAATTCGATGCGCTGGCCGTCGATAGAGACGTCGACGCCGCGGCCCGGAAGGGTACGCCCCAGCTTTTCCGCTGCCACTTCGGCGATATTCGTCCCCAAATCAGCGACATAGGCCGATTGGGCCGCCGTCAGAGCCGCAATAGAGGCAATGACGCGCTGGGAAATATGGATACTCCCCCATTCATTTACTTCAGTCGTTTCCATGGGAATCACCCCTTTAGTCCACAAAAGGGGCTGTCGCACGTGCGAAGCCCCTTTGATACCCTATGCTAGCGGCTGGCGGCTAACGACTTGCGTTAACCTTATGCTCTGCCGATATACTGGCCGGTTCTCGTGTCGATCTGGAGAACTTCGCCTTCATTGATAAAGAGCGGTACTTTGACGACATAGCCCGTTTCCAATTTAGCCGGTTTGCTGCCGCCTGTAGCTGTATCACCGCGGACACCGGGATCGGTTTCGACGACTTTCAATTCGACAGCAGCCGGGAGATCGATGCCGATGACTTTGCCTTTGAACATCATGACGGAAACGTTCATTTCTTCTTTGAGGAAATGGACAGCGTCGCCGAGGTTTTCTTTGTTCAATTCGATCTGTTCGTATGTTTCGTTATCCATGAAACAGTACATGCCTTCGTTTTCATAGAGGTACTGCATCTGGCGGCGGTCGACGTGGCCGTCCTGTACTTTTTCGCCAGCGTTCCAGGTACGTTCAACAACAGCGCCCGTTTCGAGGTTCTTGATCTTAGCGCGGACGAAAGCAGCGCCTTTACCCGGTTTTACATGCTGGAATTCAACGACCTGCCATACCTGGCCGTCGATTTCGATAGTTACGCCTGGTCTGAAATCATTACTTGTAATCATGTGTAAACTCCTCCTATAACAGCTCCATCAAATCTTTGGGTGTTTTGGTTAAAATTTCACAGCCGTTGGCTGTAACGGCAACGGAATCCTCAATGCGGACGCCAAACTTGCCTTCTATGTACAGTCCCGGTTCTACCGTGACTATCATATTCTCTTCAAGTACGCCTGTCGAACGCGGCGACAGGACCGGTTGTTCGTGGATCTCCAGGCCCGTACCGTGGCCCAGGGAATGAGTGAAATACTGGCTGACGTGATAGCGGGCGAAGTAGTTACGCACGGCAAAATCGACTTCGCGGCGGGAAACGCCGGCCTTGATGAGCGATACGCCCAGCTTCTGGCCCTCCAGGATGAGATTGTAGAAATCCTTCTGGGCCTGCGACGCCTTGCCGACGACGACAGTCCGGGTGATATCCGAATGGTAGCCTTCCCAGACGGCGCCGAAATCAAAGGTGACGAAATCGCCGGCTTCGACGACTTTCGGGCTGGCCGTACCGTGGGGCATGGCCGAGCGCTTGCCGGATGCGACGATAGTCGTAAAGGACTTTTCTTCCGAGCCTAAGAGCAGCATATTGCTTTCCAGGCGGGCAGCCAGTTCCTTTTCGGTGACGCCAGGCTTGATGTACGGCAATAAATCAGCAAAGGCCCGGTCAGCGATGTTGCTGGCCTTGCGCGTCGCTTTCAGCTCATACGGTTCCTTCACCGCCCGCAGGCTGGTCAAATCGCAGGGCAGGAAGCCGCATAAGGCTCCGTCGGAAATATTTTCGTACATGAAATGGGGCAGGAAATTTTCTTCATACGCTGCCACGCCGATTTCCATGTCGTTCAGTGACGAACGGATGGAGGCCGATAAGGCATTGTGGTGGTTCTTGATATCGTACCATGCCCCGGACTGGTTGGCAGCTTGTTCCGTATAGCGGGAATCAGTCCATAAGACGGCCTGGTCCAGGCCGATGACCAGTGCCCCTTCACCGCCCGTAAAGGCACTGAAGTAGCGCAGGTTTTCAGGTTGGACGATAATGACGCCGTCTGCATCGTGTTCCTGGAGAAAAGCGCGCAGGCGGGCGATTCGTTGTTCTATCATAGTATCCCCCTATCACCCTATAGTAATTCAATCATATTTTATAATACCATATTTTCCACTGGCTGAAAAGATAAAATTGCAAATCACCGGCTCTAGCTGCGCAACGCTTCCCGTTCTTCATCGGTCAGGGGCCGGAACTGGCCTGGCTCCAAACCGTCATCGAGGACGACGCTGCCGATGGAGCGGCGGTGCAGCTGGACGACTTTCAGGCCGACAGCGGCGCACATGCGCTTGACCTGATGGAACTTCCCTTCCTGGACGACGACCGTCAGGGACCGGGGGCCGGTCTGGACAGCTTTGGCCGGCAGGCAGTGCAGGCCATCGTCGAGGACGATGCCGCTGGCAAAGCGGTCCCCTACATCTTCAGGGATATCCCCTTCGACGACGGCGTCGTATATCTTATCGGTATGCTTCTTCGGTGACGTAATGCCATGAGCCCAGGTCCCGTCATTAGTGATGAGCAGGAGGCCCGTCGTATCCTTGTCGAGGCGGCCTACGGGAAAGAGGCCGGCCCCCTGGTACTGGCGCGGCAAGAGGCCGATGACCGTCGGCGACACGTTGTCTTCCGTAGCCGACACGACGCCGGCCGGCTTGTAGAGCATGAGATAAATAGACTCTTCATAATGGACGGCCTGGCCGTCGACGGCGACGGCATCGGCTGCCGGGTCGATCTTCTGGCTGCTGTCGCGGCAGACGGCGCCATTGACGGTCACGTGCCCGCCTTTGCACAATTCCTTGAGTTCCCGCCGCGTCCCCCAGCCCGTATGGCCCAGGAGCTTGTCGAGGCGCATTGTCTTTGCCATGATGCCTCCTTATAACGACGGCATCTTGTCCCACTGGGGCTGGTACCCCGTCAGGCCTTCCAGATGCTGCGTGCAGTTCATGAGGGTCATGACATTGCGGTCGCCGTAATATTCGATGATGTTAAAGGCTGTATTGAACTGCTGGAAGCACCAGATGCGCTTCATATCGAGGCCCAGCAGGCCGAAGAGCAGGCAGCGGATGGCCGCCCCGTGGGATACCATGAAGACGCTGTCGCCGTCCTTGTGATGCGACAGGATTTCCCGCGTCTTCTTCAACGTCCGGTCCCGGACCTGGCAGAACGATTCGCCGCCCCGGGCCGGCAAGGTCCCGTCCGACGCATAGACCGCTTCCAGTTCGCCTGGCCACTGAGTCGTGATTTCCTGATACGTATGGCCTTCCCAGACGCCGAAATCGGCTTCCTTCAATTCATCGTAAGCGACGACATCCAGATGATGCGGCGCAGCGACACATTCGGCCGTCACCTTGGCGCGCTGGAGCGTGCTGCTGTAGACGGCATCGAGATGGACATGGCGGAAAAATTCACCCAGGCACCTGGCCTGTTCCAGGCCGTGTTCATTGAGGGGGACGTCGGTCGACCCCTGATACCACTGCTGGACATTGCCTTCTGTTTCACCATGACGTGCTAAATATAATTTTATCATCGTAATCCTCCGTAAGTTCCCTATAAGTAATTCAACATTCGTGCCATCCCATTATAACAAGAAATCGGCCAGCTTGCTACCGACGGCCGTCATCAGGAGCAAGGCCATTTCGCTGCCCTCGAGGGCGGCGCCATACGTATCGCCCGTGACGCCGCCCAGCTTGCGGCTGATGCGGCTGTTGGCCCACAAAGAGAGGAGCATGGCCGCCCCTAAGAGGGCCAGATAAAAAGGCCCGCAGAAAAAGGCCGGCACCAGGGCCAGGACCAGGGCTTTCTCTACAGTATGAGCCGGCGCGTAAGTGACGAAGGCCCGGCCCAGCCCCTGCTCGCGGGCATAGGGGAATTGGAAGATGCTGATCAAAGTCCCGAAGCGGGCCGCTGCCGGGATACCGACGAGGGCCGGCAGGGCTGCTTCCGGTGCCAGCTGACTGAGGAAGGCTACTTTTAAGAGGACCAGGAAGACGAAAGCCGTCACGCCGCCGGCGCCGACGCGGCTGTCCTTGAGGATTTCCAGCATCCGCTCGCGGCTGCGGCCGGAAAAGAGGGCATCAGCCGTATCCATATAGCCGTCGGCGTGGAGGCCGCCGGTCAGGTAGAACCAGAAGGCGACGACCAGGGCCGACCGGCCAAAGGCGTCAAAAAGGAAAGACGACGCCCAATAGAGCGCCGCCAAAAGCAGGCCGATGATCAAGCCGACGAGGGGAAAGAACAGGACGGACCGGCCGAAATCTTCATCACGCCAAACGCTCTGCGAAGCCAGGTGGATGCGCGATAAGAACTGCAGGGCAATGAGAAAGGCCTTCATGACTTCACCTCCGGCAGGCAGACAGCCTGATGCTTCAGTTCCGTCGTAATACCGCAGACCGATAAGTAGACTTCATCGGCTTCGGCCGCAGCGGCCTGGTTGATCTTGCCCATGAGGTCACGATACAGGCGGCTCACGTGTTCCATGGGCACGATGCCGCAGCCCAGCTCGTTAGTGACCAGGACGGCCGTCACGCCGGCCTGGCGGAAAGCCGCCAGGACCGCTTGCAGTTCGGCCAGGGCGCCGTCGATGACAGCTTCGTCGTCTTCGCCGTCGTGGGCAAAGAGATAATTAGAAAAATAGAGGGTCAGGCAGTCGACGAGGACCACGTCCGACGACTGGCACAGCCGTTCCATCGTCTCTGGCAGGTCCTGCGGGATTTCCCAGGTCTGCCACGACGACGGGCGGCGCTTGCGGTGGATGGCGATGCGCTGGGCCATTTCTTCATCGAAGATGCGGGCCGTCGCGACATAAGCATGCCGCCCGGGAAGGGCGGCAGCATAGCGTTCGGCAAAGGCGCTCTTACCGCTCCGCGCCCCGCCGGTGACAAGTATGATTTTAGACGTATCCATTTACTTCTTGATTTCCGAATACAAATGAAAGACTTCCGGCAAAATGACCTTTTCCATGCCGATCTTGATGAGGCTCGGCAGGCCCGGCAGGCAGTAGACCTGGCACTGGTGGATGATACCGGCCGTCGTCCGGTAGGCCATGGCCTGGACGCCGCAGGCCCGGCGATAGGCGAAATACGTCATCATCGACTGGAAAGCCGGGATTTTCTTATCGAACAGAGCTTCTACCGTTTCGATAGTCACGTCGCGCTTGGCCATGCCCGTACCGCCGCTGGTGATGACCAGGTCGACGCTGCAGACCCATTCATGGAGATGGCGTTCGATTTCGGCCTTGTCGTCTTTGACGATCTGATAGTCGACGACCTGATGACCGTAATTGGCCAGGGCCGACTGGATGAGCAGGCCGTTCGTATCGTCTGAAAAAGTGCGGCTGTTGCTGATAGTGAGAATGGCCGCCCGCAAAGGATGTTCTTCCATTTTTTTACTGTTCAAGATAAATAACCTCCTAACTTAAGATACATAAGATTCTATGATGGAAAAGGGATCGCGCCCTTCCAGCAATCCTTGTAAAAACGAAGGGATGAAACATTCACTGACGACCTGGACGTCATAGGTCCGTTCTTCGCCCTGGCTGGCAATGGTGATGCCCCTGCCCAGGGCCAGGCGCACGGCACAGGCTGGACCTCCCGATGGCAGGATATCGCTGCGGGACCAGAGGACCGTCGCCTTATCGCGCCAGGGATACGGATCTTCATCGTCGCTGTCGCCGTCGACGACTTCCGCTGCCACGACGAGGCCGCTCTCTTTGGCGAACTCTGCCGTATGACAGACGAACTGCGTGTATTCGTCTTCCGACGTGGCCGCAGCTGCCGAAATATAGAGCAGGCGGAAATCGTCCCACAAGACATGTTCTGAAATGAATTCTTCCGACGGCGTAATGTCTTCGTCTTCATCGACAAAGGATGTATGCCAATTATAAGCCGAACAGATTTCTTCCGCGTCGTCGCCGGCATTGAGGGGGTACACGTGGAAACCCAGCTTCTGGAAGCCTTCCGTCACGTGGACATCGAGGCCGTGCTCCGACTCATCTTCCTGCCAAAAGAAGAAAGGCAGGCCAATATATATCACATCCAATATGATCACCTCTTCTATCTTATATTATTCGACCCGAAAGGGCAAAAGTCCTACTTGAAAAATATACGTTCTTGTAATGTTTCATGATTCCGATATAATATATGTATAAACTGCCTCGATTGGAAGAGACAGGGAAAGGAAGTATGTCTTATGTTCAAAAAAATTGCCGCTCTGGCAGTCACATTTGCCTGCGTCTTCAGTTTCATGGCATCCGCCACATTCCTCGATGACAACCCCCGCTTCGTCCAGGTCGGCCACGATGACACGACCGAATCGTATATCGACATGAACACCATCCAGTCCGTCCGCTACGATCCGCCGTACTACATCATCCGGGCTACGGTCGTGACCTATGACTATGCCAACAACACGGTCCAAGGTTATGATAACAATTTCTTCTACAATTTTAAAGCCCAGACCGTAAAAACACAGACTCTCGGCGATGTCGGCTACGATTTGCAGGGCAACGTCGTGTCCACCTTGTCCCTGCCCAATCCGGAAGTCAAGATAACAGACCGCCTGTCTGCCAACGGCAATGCGGCCAACCGCGCTTTCCGGGCTTGTTACGACATGAATTTCTTCCAAGAATAAGGCTCAAAAATTATTGAAAAGGATTTGATATTCCATGGATTCCCTGATCCACATCATTACGACGATCGTCACTATCGTCTTCATCGCTGCCGTCCTCTATTCCCTCACGTCGGCCCTGCGCAAGCGCCATCGCAAGGCGAAGGTCCAGCAGGAACTGGCCAAGAAGGAACACGTCAAAGTCGCCAACCTGCACCAGTACGACATCAAGCCCAATGACGGCTATTACAAATATCCCATCGAAGAAAAAGGGAAACTGCGCCGCTTCCCGCAGCACTTCACGGCCGTCGCCCTGGAACTGGCCAACGAACAGCCCTATTCCGTCTGTCTCCTGGCCCTGGCTGAATTCGACCACGGCGAACTGAAGGATACGCGTTACTTCTACGTCCGTCCGCCAGAAAACAACTTGTCTGCCGTCAAAGGCCGCTATCAGTGGGACGAACTCTCCAAGGCCGATGAATTCGGCGAATACTGGCAGGCCGGCCTGAAAAACCTCATCGAAGGTCAGACCCTGGTCGCCCACAACGCGCCCTTCGTCATGGGCTGCCTGACCCACGCCCTGCACATCTACGGCATCGACGCGCCGGCCTTCTGCTATGCCGATACGCTGGAAGTCGCCAAGAAACTCTATCACTTCCCGTCGAACCAGCTCGACGTCATCTGCGATGAAATGGATATTCAGACCGAAGAAGGCAACCTGTTGAGCCAGGCCATCGCCATAGGCCGCTTCTTCCTCCTGTCCCACAAGGAATATCCCATGTTCCTGCCCGACCTGACGTACGTCCAAAAAGCACCGACGACAGACGACAAAGAAGCCGCCCTCATCGCCGCCGTCGAACGCGAAGAAGGAACGCCGGAAGAAATGTTCGCTCCCGGAACACCGGACCCGGCCCTCATCGACGACCTGGTACAAAAAGGCTACGTAGAAGCCGGCGAAAAACCAGGCACATACTACGCCACCGACAAAGGTCTGGACTTCTCTGAAGGACGGTAAGTTCGTGGTTCGTGGCTCGTGGTTCATGGCTCCGTGACTCGTGACATGAATGTTTGACGAAAGGCTCCCATTATAGGGGAGCTGGCCGCCGAAGGCGGTCTGAGAGGTTGCCTTTAACATCAAACCAAAAAGGGGACTATCGCATGCAGTCTCATATCACCATGCGTAGTCCCTTGTTTTATAAAACCATCAGCTAGCCACTAACTGCTAACCCCTAAAAAAAGGCGCTGTCTTCATGCGACAGCGCCTTTTTGTTACCATCAAACAGCTCTTATTTGGAGTACAATTCGACGATAAGTGTTTCGTTGATTTCTACCGGAATTTCGTCGCGTTCAGGCATACGGGTAAGTGTGCCTTCAAAGCCGTCGAAGTTCTTTTCGATGTACGGTACATCGAAAGTCTTCAATTCCTGGAAAGATTTTTTGTACATTTCGTTGGAACGGGAAGCTTCTTTCAAAGCGATAACGGAACCAACTTTAACGTGTGCCGACGGGATGTCGCAGCGTTTGCCATTGACCAGGATGTGGCCGTGGTTGACCATCTGACGTGCCTGGCGGATGGAGTTTGCAAAACCGATACGGTATACCAGGTTATCCAAACGGCATTCCAGCAATTTCAGCATGTTCTGGCCAGTAACGCCTTCCATCTTCTTGGCTTTATCATAATAACGGACAAACTGACGTTCGAGCAAATTGTAGTATGCGCGAAGTTTCTGTTTTTCCAATAACTGTGTGCCATATTCAGACATTTTTTTCTGACGCTGATCTTTACGTACGCGTTTTAATGCCTTAGGGTGTCCGTACACATTAACTCCGAACCGGCGACATTCCTTAAAACGCGGGTCTCTCCTCGTTGCCATTTTCTACATCACCTCATATTAGTAATTCAAGAAATTAAATTTTGCTTACGCAATGTATAAATGATATCATGAAAAAAGCCTTGCTGTCAAGGGGTTATGATTCTTGACTTCTTTTCTTCACTATGATATACTTTAGCCAATAAATAACTAATAATTACTATCAGTTAGTAAATAATTTGTAAATTCAGGAGGTGCTCTTATGACCAACTTCATCACAGCCGTCAGCAACCGGCGCACGAACTACACCCTCAGCAAAGACGTCACAATTCCCCAGGAAACCATTACCAAGACCATCGAAGACGTCATCCGCGAAGTACCGTCAGCCTTCAACATGCAGTCCGGCAAAACCGTCATCGCCTTTGGCGAAACGCACGACGCCATCTGGAAAATCACCATGGATGCGCTCCGCAAAATCGTCCCGCCAGCCAACTTCGCCACGACGGAAGCCAAGATCAACTCCTTCGCCGCAGCCTATGGCACGGTCCTCTACTTCGACGACACGACCATCGTCGACAACATGGCCTCCCAGTTCCCGCTCTACGCCAAGAACTTCCCCATCTGGGCCCAGCAGGCCAACGGCATGATGCAGTTCGCCGTCTGGACCGCCCTGACCGACCTGGGACTCGGCGTCAACCTCCAGCACTACAACCCCCTCATCGACGACGAAGTCAAAAAACTCACAGGCGTTCCCAAAGAATGGCAGCTCATCGCCCAGATGCCCTTCGGCCATCCCACAGAACCGCCAAAACCCATCGTAAAAGTCCCCATCGAAGAACGGGTGAAAGTCCTTCAGTGAGAAAAAAGCTGCCGTACGAAGGCAGCTTTTTTCGAGTGTTAAGCAAGCGATAAACTTGTAATATGAAAAAAACCGCGTACTTGTGGTACACGGCCTTCTTCAAACACTAAAACTAGAGGAGAGCCGATGTCCCACCACCGAGCTATCTCTATTCTCATTCTATCATGAATGTAGATAAATCAAGTAGATTCTCGTCCTGATTATCCAAGTAAATCCTGTTCGTCTTTGTGGCGGCGGAACCAGGCGTCGGCGTAGGAGCAGCTGGTGGCCGTTTTTTTATGGCGCCGCCGTATTTCGTCAGCTGCGGCTTTGACGAGTTTGCCAGCGGCACCTTGGCCGCGCAGGCTGTCGTCGACAAAGGTGTGGACGATGTCGTAATTGCCGTCTTCCCGTTCGACGAAGTCCACTTCAGCTACGATCGTTCCAGCTTCATTTTCCATCCAGATTTTATTGGGTCCATATTGTAATTCCATGGTAATTTCTCCTTTACATTGTAATTTCAACAATCTGTCCATTATGGACCGGGCGGCTGCGGCGGAAAGCGGCCATGTATTCTTCTACAGGCCTGCCCGGATTTTCATAGACCAAGAGCAGGTTGCGGATAAACTGGGCGTGCGTAAAGACCAGGATGAATTGTTCCGGCCGCCGCTGCAGCAGAGATAAGGTCCGTTCGATGCGCCCGATGAGCTGGCGATAACTTTCGGCCCCTTCGCCGTCGACATAGTCCGGGTCGAGTTTGCGCCAATAATTGATGACCCGCGGCCGCCGCTGCTGCGACGTCGTCCCGACACACGTCGCCGGTGCCAAATAAACAAATTCATGGACACAGTTCCAAATCCCCGTCACCGTATCAGGAAACCGCCCGATCGTACACATGGCCGTCTGCTGCGCCCGAAGATAAGGCGACGTGACAATCAGGTCCGGTTTCTTAGGAATCTGTAAGGCCAAGGCCTGCGCCTGCTTGAGCCCCAATTCCGACAAAGGAATATTGCGATGATCCTGCGTCGCTTCGCCGGCATTGGCAATACTTTCGCCATGACGGATGAGCCATATTCTCTTCACACTATCACCTGCTTTTTTCTTTTATTTTATCACAAAAAAAGGAGAATTTGAAAGACACATTGCCTCCCCTGTGAAGGGGAGGTGCCGCATCGCGGCGGTGGGGTTCTTCCCTTCTGAACTAAGAATTTTACAAAAGTGTCTTATCTAGAAATTTTTTTCGGACATATTGATCAATAACTTCACAAACAGCCGAAAATTTTCTTTGTACTTCAAGATTTGTAAATCTTATAACATGCAGCCCATAGGATTCTAATACAGCTGTCCGTTCCTGATCTGACTTCATACCGGCTTCATCATAGTGCTGCCCACCGTCTAATTCGATGACGAGTTGTGCCTGTGCACAATAAAAGTCAACAATATATCGGTCAATACGACGCTGACGATAAAACTTAATGGGATAGCTGCGAAGAAAATCGTACCACAAATGCCGTTCTTCTTTGGTCATAGTTTTCCGAAGTTTTCTAGCAATTTCTTTATTTTGATTTGCATAATTGTACGGCATTAGTTTCGCTCCTTCCTGATATAACTTAAAATATTTTTTCAACACAAACTTACTTCGCATTGTTCCTATAAAGAACCCCTCAGTCAGCTGCGCTGACAGCTCCCCTTCACAGGGGCGCCTTCTGCCTCCCCTGTGAAGGGGAGGTGTCACATCGCGGCGGTGGGGTTCTTCCCCACGAGCCGAGGGCTTCTCGAGGCGATGTCGTCCTTTTGAGTCTGTTGCGGCTCTGCCGCATCTGAGTCCGAGTGTGCGACACGAGCTCGCTTCGCATTTCTCCTATAAAGAACCCTTCAGTCAGCTGCGCTGACAGCTCCCCTTCTCAGGGGCGCCTTCTGCCTCCCCTGTGAAGGGGAGGTGCCGCATCGCGGCGGTGGGGTTCTTCCCCACGAGCCGAGGGCTTCTCGAGGCGATGTCGTCCTTTTGAGTCTGTTGCGGCTCTGCCGCATCTGAGTCCGAGTGTGCGACACGAGCTCGCTTCGCATTTCTCCTATAAAGAACCCTTCAGTCAGCTGCGCTGACAGCTCCCCTTCTCAGGGGCGCCTTCTGCCTCCCCTGTGAAGGGGAGGTGCCGCTTGCGGCGGTGGGGTTCTTCCCCACAAACCGAGGGCTTCTCGAGGCGATGTCGTCCTTTTGAGTCTGTCGCGGCTCTGCCGCATCTGAGTCCGAGTGTGCGAAAACAGGGCTGCCTTTTGGGGCAGCCCTGTTTTCGGGTGTGTATATGGCATTAGCGTGTTTTACCTATTTATCAGCCAATTCCTTATAAGTTTCGTATTTCTTCTTAGCGAATTCTTCGGCCTTGGCAAAGAGTTCTTCGGCGATATCCGGGAAGGTTCTCGTCAGGGCAGCATATCTCGTTTCACCCATGAGGTATTCGCGGAAGGATTGCTGCGGTTCTTTGGAGTCGAGGATGAAGGGGTTCTTGCCTTCTTCTTTGAGCAGCGGGTTGTAGCGATAGAGGTGCCAGTAACCGCAGTCTACGGCGCGTTTCATTTCGTGCTGGGCGTTGCCCATGCCGCCTTTGATGCCGTGGTTGATGCACGGTGCATAGGCGATGATGATGGACGGGCCATTGTAGGCTTCTGCTTCTTTGATGGCTTTGATGAGCTGGTTCGGGTCAGCGCCGAGGGCGACCTGGGCGATATAGATATGGCCATAGGTCATGAGCAGGCGGCCCAAGTCTTTCTTGTTGAACTTGCGGCCCGATGCAGCGAACTGGGCGACAGCACCGATTGGCGTAGCTTTCGACGACTGGCCGCCAGTGTTGGAGTAGACTTCCGTATCGACGAGCATGATATTGACGTTGGCGTTCATAGCCAGGACGTGGTCCAGACCACCGTAGCCGATATCATAAGCCCAGCCGTCGCCGCCATACATCCAGATGGTCTTCTTGATGATGTGTTCTTTATGAGCCAAGATTTCTTTCTGCAAGTCTGCAGCCCGGCCGGTGAGATGAGCAGCCATCAATTCTTTGATGTACGTCCGGCTGATGCCTTCTGTGACTTCGCCTTCGTTAGCGACGCCGATGGAATCGATCCAGGCTTTGATGGCGTCGTGGAGGGCACCGTCAGTCAGGCCCAGGAGTTCTTCCGATTTAATGCGGATAGCATCGCGCTGCTGTTCCATGGACAGGGACATGCCGAGGGCGAATTCTGCGTTATCTTCAAAGACCGAGTTCGACCAGGCCGGCCCGAAGCCTTCACAGTTCGTCGTGTACGGGATGCTGGGCATTGCCGAGCCCCAAGCCTGGGTACAGCCCGTAGCATTGGCGACGATCATGCGCGGCCCGAAGAGCTGGGTCAGGATCTTCATGTAAGCCGTTTCCGTACAGCCTGCACATGCGCCGTTGAATTCGAGGAGCGGCTGATGGAACTGGCTGCCTTTGACGGAGAATTTATCGAGAGTCGTATGTTTTTCAGGGAGTGTCTGGGCATAATCCCAGTCGACGCTTTCATGACGCTGCGTTTCCAGCGGCTTCATGGTCAGGGCCTGAGCCGGGCAGGCATTGACGCAGGCACTGCAGCTGTAGCAGTCGAGCGGCGAAACCTGGATGCGGAATTCATAGTCTTCCAGGCCCTTGCCGATGGCTTTCTTGGTCTTGAAGTCAGCCGGAGCCTTGGCTTTTTCGTCAGCCGTTACCAGATACGGACGGATAGCGGCGTGCGGGCAGACCAGGGAGCAGCGGTTACACTGGACGCATTTTTCCAGGTCCCATTCAGGAACGGTCGATGCGATGCCGCGTTTTTCATATTTCGTCGTGCCCAGGGGGTAGGAACCGTCGGCATAGGGGACGAATTCACTGACCGGGATGGTATCACCGAGCTGCAGGTTAGCCGGTTCGACGACTTTCTTGATGAATTCCGGAATATCGCGGGTATCTTCGACGACGGGGTCAGACGGCAGGTCTTTCCATGCTTCCGGTACAGTGACTTCGACGATATCCGAAATGCCGCGGTCGACGGCAGCCTGGTTCATGGCGATGACTTGTTCGCCTTTGGCCAGATAAGTCTTGGCAATGGCGTCTTTCATGTATTTCACGGCATCGTCGATGGGCAGGATGTTTGCCAGTTTGAAGAAAGCTGCCTGCAGGACCGTATTGGTGCGGTTGCTGCCCAGGCCGATTTCTTCGGCGATCTTGGTGGCATTGATGATATAGAAGCGGACGTGCTTGGAAGCGAGCTGGCGTTTTACTTTATTGCTGAGGTGGTTGGCGACGTCGTCTTTATCCCAGCTGCAGTTGAGCAGGAAGATGCCGCCGTCCTTGATTTCACTGACAATATCGTAAGTCCCCATGTACGCCTGTTTATGGCAGGCCAGGAAGTCCGCCGATTTGATATAGTACGTAGCCCGGATCGGATTCTTGCCAAAGCGCAGGTGCGACTTGGTGACGCCGCCGGATTTCTTGGTATCGTATTCAAAGTAAGCCTGGACATACATATCCGTGTTGTCGCCGATGATCTTGATGGAGTTCTTGTTGGCACCAACCGTGCCGTCCGAGCCAAAGCCCCAGAACTTGCAGCTGATGGTCCCTTCCGTGTCGACCGTGATAGGTACGTCGGCCAGGGAATGATGGGTAACATCGTCGATGATGCCCAGGGTGAAGTGGTTCTTCGGCTGGAGCGAATCCATGTTGGTGAAGACGGCGTTGATCGATGCCGGCGGTACGTCTTTCGACGACAGGCCATAGCGGCAGGCCAGGACAGTGACGTCCTGTTTGACGTGAGACATGGCTGCGCAGACATCTTCGTAGAGCGGTTCGCCCAGGGCGCCCGGTTCTTTCGTGCGGTCCATGACGGTAATCGTGCGGACCGTGTCAGGCATGGCTTTCATAAAGTGTTCCAGCGAGAACGGACGATAGAGGTGGACCTGGATGAAGCCGACTTTCTTGCCTTCTTTGCAGAGCTTGTCGATAGTTTCCTGGATGGCACCGGTGACAGAACCCATGGCGATGACGACGTGTTCTGCGTCAGGAGCGCCGTAGTAATCGAAGAGGTGGTACGGACGGCCCGTCAGTTCGCTGATCTGGTCCATGTAGTCCTGGACAATGTAGGGCAGGCGCTGATACCAGGGGTTATTGGCTTCGCGGGACTGGAAGAACATATCCGGGTTGGTAACGGTACTGCGCATAACCGGATGTTCCGGGTTCAGGCCGGTGTGTTTGAAATGATAGAGAGCATCGCGGTCGATGAGTTTGCCCAGTTCTTCAGCCGGCAGCATCTTGATTTTCTGGATTTCGTGGGAAGTCCGGAAACCGTCAAAGAAGTGCATAAAGGGCACGCGGCCTTTGATGGTCGACAGATGGGCAACGGCTGCCAGGTCGGCACATTCCTGAACGCTGGCACTGCAGAGCATAGCCCAGCCCGTGTTGCGACAGCCCATGACGTCGGAATGGTCGCCGAAGATGGACATGGTGTGGGTCCCGACGGTACGGGCGGCAATGTGCAGGACGACCGGTTTCAATTCGCCCGACAGGCGATGCATGACCGGAATCATCAGCATCAGGCCCTGCGACGCCGTAAAGGACGAACAGAGGCTGCCCGTTTCCGAAGCGCCGTGGACGGCACCGATAGCGCCGGCTTCGGACTGCATTTCAACTAATTTGACGGGCTGGCCAAAGAGATTCTTACGGCCATTGGCCGACCAGACGTCGACGTGTTCTGCCATTGGCGACGACGGAGTAATCGGGTAAATCGTAGCGACTTCAGTAAAGTTATACGCAACGTCAGCAGTTGCTTCGTTGCCGTCTAAGGTTTTCACGATCTGTTTAATCATAAGAGACACTCCCCTTTTCTACTATTCAAAGATAATTCATCCGGATTCGTATAACGTTTAACGCTTTCTGTACTTTTAGTATAGCCGTTGTAGATATAAAAGTCAAGCATACTATTTATGCCATTTTATCATCAAAGCAGCTATGGTTATACGTTTTACGCGTATATAGGAGAGTGAAAGTGGTTCGTGGCTCGTGGTTCGTAAAAAAAGAGACTGCCGCATGTGCGACAGTCTCTTTTTGAATTTTAAGTTTGTAGTGAATAGAAAATCAACCTCTCAGACCGCCTTCGACAGCCAGCTCCCCTACATTAATACCAACGGGTCATGGGCAGGTCGTTCTTGGTGCCTTTGGTCATGAGGATCTGGTGGATGTCGATGTTGCCGATGTAGAAGGATACGGCGCAGCCGCAGAGGTAGAGATCCCACATGCGGGCGAATTCTTCGCCGCGGGCAGCGATGACTTCATCGCGGACGTTCTGGAAGTTATTGAACCAGCACATGAGGGTCTTATAGTAATGGCGGCGCAGGCTTTCGACGTCGATGACCTGGAAGTCATCGTCGTAAGCGAGGCTGACGATTTCACGGAGCGACGGCAAGGTTCCGCCCGGGAAGATGTATTTGCGCATCCACGGGTTGCCGATGCTTTCGTCATGGCCACTGATGTAATGGAGGAGGAACATGCCGCCGTCCTTCAAGAGGTGGCTGGCTGTTTCCATGTACAGCGGATAATTGGAGCGGCCAACGTGTTCCAGCATGCCAACGCTGACGATGCGGTCGTACTGACGGCCTTCGGCGACGAGGTCACGGTAGTCGATGAGGTCGATCTGTACCAGGTCCTGGAGGCCCAGTTTTTCAATGCGTTCCTGGCCTTTTTTCCACTGTTCTTTACTGAGCGTGCAGCCATAGCCTTTGACGCCATATTTCTTGGCAGCTTCGATGAGCAGGTAGCCCCAGCCGCAGCCGATATCGAGGAGGGTCATGCCTTCTTTGAGGTAGAGTTTTTCCAGGATGTAATGGACTTTATTATGCTGTGCCTGTTCGAGGCTGTCGTCTTCATTCTTGAAGTATGCGCAGGAATAGCTCATGGACGGGTCGAGCCATTTGGCATAGAAGTCATTCCCCAGATCGTAATGGGACGAAACCTGTTTCTTCTGGGCCGATTTCGATTCCGACGGATAGAGGATGCGTTTGAACAAGGATTTATCCAGCGAGAACTGGCTCGTCTGGGATAAGAAGCAGCGAAGGGCTGTGAACAAATCACCTTTGATTTCGATATCTTTACGCATGTATGCTTCGCCCAATGCCAGCGACGTCGACGCCAGCAATTCCTTTTTCGGAATGTCGTTGTGGATAATGACGTTGAACAGCGGCTGGCCTTCACCAATGGTGTAGGTCTTGTCGTGAAGTTGTACCGTAAAGCAGTGTTTATCGAAGCGGCGTAAATAATGAATCATGAAATTATCTAAGATATGCATAGATTACTCCCTCACTTTTATAAAATAGTTTCTGTCCGGGCGATGCCGCAGACGACGTTTTCTAGTACCATCATCGTCGTCACGGCGCCAACACCGCCCGGCACGGGTGTCACGGCCCCGGCCACGGCAGCCGCTTCATCAAAAGCGACGTCGCCGACGGTCTTGCCATCGACGCGGTTGATGCCAACGTCGATGACTACAGCGCCGGGTTTTATCATATCGCCTGTCACTAAACCGGCTCTCCCGGCAGCGGCGATGACCAGGTCTGCCCGGCGGCAGACGGCTTTCAGGTCTTTCGTGCGCGTATGACAGTGCGTGACCGTGGCGTTGCGGTTCAGGCAGAGCTGAGCCAGCGGTTTCCCGACGACGTTGCTGCGGCCGATGATGGCTACATCCTTGCCACTCAGAGAAATATGGTAATAATCGAGGATGGCAATGACTGCCCGCGGTGTACAGGGCACGAACCCCGGTCGTCCCGTATATAAATGGGCGATGTTGACATCGGTCAGGCCATCGACGTCTTTCTTCGGGTCGATGCAGTCGATGATGCGCTGGCTGTTCAAGTGGCGCGGCAGGGGCATCATGGGCAGGATGCCGAAGACAGAAGCCTGTTCGTTGAGCTTATCGATGAGCGATAAAAGCTCTACTTCACTGATGGAATCCGGTTCCTGATAGATTTCTGCCTTCAAGCCGACGGCCCGGGCCGTCTTCTGCATGGATCTGGCATACATGGCCGACGGCGCATCATCCCCGACGAGGATGATGGCCAGTTCCGGCTGGATATGGAGTTCTTCCTGGATATCGGCCAGACGGCGTTCCACCCGTTCGCGATGAAATGCGGCCACTTCCCGGCCGTTGAGTAATTGCATAACTAGTTCCCCCTGTTGTTCTATGGATTCCGTTTGAAAATAACGGTGACATTACTGCCCTGCGGTGCATAACTGCCCGCCTGCGGCGATTGCTGGATAGCTTTCCCCATCCCTTTGGGGATAAAGCCTAAGCCCGCTTCATTGAGCCAGTCATTGACTTCCCTCGTACTCCAGCCGATGAAAGACGGCATGAGGACGCCATCACTGGAAATATGGACGGGCGGAATGGCATGAGCCGGCGTCATGACGACGGGACCCAGCGGTTTCTGGTCCATCGCTTCCGTCGGACGGATGCCTTTCATGCGGACGATTTCGGTCATCATTTCCTTGAAGACCGGCGCAGCGACCTGGGCGCCGTAATAGACGCCCTGCGGGTCATCGACGACGATGAGGACCAGGAACTGCGGGTCTTCCAAGGGACCAAAGCCGATGAAGGAGCCGACATACTGGCCTTCGGCGTAGCCCGTGCTGTCTTCGGTCTTCTTCTGGGCCGTGCCGGTCTTGCCGCCAAAGCGATAGCCTTCGATTTTAGCGCTCTGGCCGCCGCCGATAGCGACTTCTTCGCCCATGAACTTGCTAATCGTTTCAGCCGTACCGGCATTGATGGGCTGCCTTACTTCTGTAGGTTCTGTCTTTTTATAAATGGAACCGTCAGGATTATCGATTTCCTTGACCAGGAAAGGTTTCATCATGCGGCCTTCATTGGCGATGGCACTGAAGGCCTGTACCATCTGAAGGGGCGTGACGGCGACGCTCTGACCAATGCCCATCGTGGCTGTATCGACGATGGACATCTTATCGGGATCGAACAGGATGCCCTCTTGTTCACCGGACAATTCGATGCCCGTAATCGTCCCGAAACCAAAGCGGCGGGCGTAATCGGTCAGCGTCTTGCCGCCTGTCGTCACGGCGACATGGGCCATGCCGGTATTGATGGAATACATGATGATTTCCCGCAAGGTCACGTCGCCCATGCCCTTGTGGTCCCAGTTGTAAATCGTCCGGTCGGCGACGTGGACGGAGCCTGTGTCGTGATAGACATCGCCGATGTGCCATTTCCCCGAATCCAGGGCGGCAGCGGCCATAAGGGGCTTGAAGGTCGACCCCGGTTCGTAAACATTGACGACAGCCCGGTTCTTGTAAGCTTCCTTATTGCCCTTGCTGTAATCATTGGGATCATACGTAGGACGGCTGGCCATAGCCAATATCTCACCGGTCTTAGGATTCATGACAATAATGGATGCACCTTGAGGATGGCTGCGGGCCATGATGCCGTCCAGGCCCTTTTCGGCGACGTACTGGATGGTACTGTCCAAAGTCAGGCAGACGGACCGTTCCTTGTTGGGCAGGATCCGTTCCAGGGCTGACGAAAAGACAGGGATGTTATGGTTATCGGTCTGCAGGCGGAAAGTCTGTTTGCTGCCGCGGATTTCATCGTCTAGCATCATTTCCAGGCCTTCCAGGCCGTGGTCATTTTCACCGACAAAACCGATGACCTGGGCAGCCATCGAACCGTTCGGATAGAAACGGCGGTTTTCATCGCGGAAAGCCAGGCCGTGCAGCTTTTCTTCCTTGATGAGCGATTCGACGGCTTCATATTTTTCGTGGTCCATCTGGCGGTCGAGCCAGACGAAGGCCGTATCTTCTTTCAGGCGCCGTTCGATTTCATCCTTCGAGATGCGGAGATAAGGCGCCAGTAAATCGGCTACCATGGCCGGGTCTTCATTGAGCATGGTCGGGTCGGCATAGAGTGACTTGGACATCTCGCTGATGGCCAGGACCTTGCCATTGCGGTCGAGGATCATGCCCCGCGGCGATTGCAGGTTCCGTTCAATCTGACTCTGTTCCTGGGCAGAGGCCACGTTTTTGTCATGATGGATGACTTGCTCTATAAACAAGCGGGTAACGGTGCCAAAGCCGATGGCCGCCAAAATAGCCATGCAAATGACCATGCGGCTGCAAATGCGATGGGTCAGGTTCTTTTCATTTTTATTCATGATGCCCTTCCCCTTCATGGCGCTTCATCCAGCGCCGGGCTGCATCGGCCAGTACATCAGCCTCATTTTCCAGATCCTGGTTCTGGACCCGCTTCAAGAGGATCCGCAGGCAGTCGCCTGTACGGCGGCCGCACGCGTCGGGAATCCGTCGGTCGTAGTGCAGGTCCTTGGTACTGACTGGCATGGCCTCAGCCAGCATGGCCATATAGGCCCCGAAGGATTCCGTCCCTTCTGTGCTGGCGTCGGCATGGCCGCAGCCTAAAATATCGCCGCAGGCCACGGCCGTAGCCTGGCCGACGGCTTCGACTAGTTCTTCAGTCCGATGGAAAGGGCCATCGAGGGCTTCATGGCGAAGCCATTTCTCGACATCGCCTTCGGCCGTATTGGCAAAGAAATGGAATTTCATATGCGTCTTGACCAGCCAGGCCACGCGCTGGGCAAAGGCCGGTTTCTTGTGCCAGCGCAGCAGGATGGCTTTGGCCAGTTCTGCGCCCTTGGCATCGTGGCCGTAATCGGTATAGCGGCCCTTATGGACGCCGCGGATACCGGGCAGGCCTTTGGCAATATCATGAAACAAGGCTGCATAGCGGATGGTCAGATCCGGCGGCGTGTTGGCGACGGTCGCCAGGGTATGTACCCAGGCATCGAAGAGATGGAACGGTTTCGACTGCGGCGTGTCGGGCAGATGACTCAATTCCGGCAGTATCGGCACGGCTTCATAACAGCCGTTCACCTTCTGGCGGCATGAGCAGGCGCCGAGGCCGGTGCGGACGAGGATGTCCAGTCCCCGGTACGCCGCCGGCGTGACCATGAGGCGGTCCATTTCGTTGACGACTCGTTCCAGGGACAGGCCGGGGACGCGGCCAAAGGCCTGGGGCATGGCTTTGACGAGATCTTTCGAGGCCATGAAATCGAGCTGTCCCGCAAAGCGGCAGGCCCGGAACAGACGCAGGGCGTCTTCCTGGAAACGGCGGACCGGATTGCCGACGGTAACCAGCCGTTTCTTGCGCAAATCCTTCTGACCGCCGACGTAGTCGTAAATATCGCCGCGGCAATCCATGGCCATGGCGTTGACGGTGAAATCACGACGCAGGACATCTTCGCGCAATGTATCAGCATACCATACCGTATCCGGCCGGTGGCTGTCCTCGCCATAGGCTTCGCCGCGAAAAGTCGCGACTTCAAAGGTCTGGCCGGCAATGACGACGACGACGATGCCAAAGGCTTCGCCGTGAATCTCGACGGTGTGCCAGTCCTCTTTGGCGGCGACGGCCCGGATATCATCAGGCCGGGCAGAGGTGGCGATATCATAGTCGTGCGGTTCTTTTCCCATGAGCAGGTCGCGCACGGCACCGCCGACGACATAGGCTTCAAAGCCTGCATCCTCTAAAGCTGTCAATAGCTGTCGGGCTCGTTCTTCCATCTTCCCGGCCTTCCTTTCTAAAAAAAATTAACTGATGTTATATTATATCACGAATGGATGGGCCTGACCACTACCTGCCATTTTTTGATTATGGTATAATAACCCCCGTAGGGGCGCCCACGTGGGGCGCCCGCCACAGTATAGTGAATGGCTAACAGTTAATGAGAGGTGATATGATGGATACAGGCTTAATACATATATATTGCGGCGACGGCAAGGGCAAGACAACGGCCTCGCTGGGCCTGGTCCTGCGCTGTGCCGGCCGGGGCGGCAAGATTCTTTTCGCCCAGTTCCTCAAGGGCCGGCCGACAGGCGAGCTGGAGTCTCTCAAGGCCCTGCCGCAGGTCACGGTCCTGCGGGGCAAAGCCATCCTGAAATTCACCTTTCAGATGACTGACGCCGAAAAACAGGCCACCTGTGAGGCCCAGACGGCATTGTTGCAAAAAGTCCGGGACTTCTGCGAAATGCACCATCCCGACCTGGCCGTCTGCGACGAACTCGTCGGCGCCTGCGCCCTGGGCCTCGTCCCGGAAGAACAGGTCCTCGATTTCTTAAAAGACAAACCGACCCATACGGAAGTCGTCCTGACTGGCCGCGATCCCAGTCCGGCCCTCCTGGACTTGGCCGATTACGTCTCAGAAATCAAGAAAATCAAGCATCCCTTTGACCGGGGCATTGCCGCCCGCATAGGGATTGAAGAATGACACAGAGGGGGAAGCAAAGATGATCGATATTCTCGAAGAAGTACGCAAAGAACAAGGTGAACTCGTCGCCTTGCGCCGCCATTTCCACGAACATCCGGAATTATCCAAAAAGGAAGACCGGACCCTGGCCTATATTGCCAAAAAGCTGGAGGAATATGGCATTTCTTACCGCCTGGTCGACAAGGGCGGCCTCATCGCCTGGATCGACGGCAAAGGCCCTGGCAAGACGCTGCTCTTACGGGCTGACGTCGATGCCCTGCCTATCGAAGAAGGCGAACGGAACTTATCATGCCCGCGCGTCTGCCGCTCTCAGAATCACGGCGTCATGCACGCCTGCGGTCACGACGGCCATATGGCCATGCAGCTCATGGCTGCAAAATGCCTCCAGCGCTGGAAAGACCAGTGGGACGGAACCGTCGTCTTGATGTTTGAACGGGGCGAAGAAGAATCGGGCCCTCTGGAATATCTCCTGCGCTATTTGGAAACAGAAAGCCCCTGGCATATCGACTCCTGCTATGCGACCCACGTCCGCTGGGACATCCCGGCAGGCAAAGTCTCTGTCTGCCACGACGCGCCCATGGCCGGCGGCTTCGGCTTTGAAATCCGCATCGACGGCCACGGCGGCCACGGCTCCCGGCCGGACCTAGCTGAAAGCCCTATCGACTGTTTCCACGACTTCTACGGCAACATGCAGGCCCTGCGGATGCGGGCCGTCCCGCCGAAAGAATGTCTGACCTTCTCCATCGGCAGCCTGCACAGTGGCGACGTCCTCAACGTCATTCCCAACAGCCTGACCTTTGCCGGTACGTGCCGCTTCTTCAGCTACGACCATGCAGGCAGACGCTTCTACGAAGAATTCAAGCGCATCCTGGCCAATGCCTGCCAGACCTATGACTGCCGTTACGACATCCTGCACATGCCGGAGCCGCTCTTTGAAGTCCAGAACAACCCGGTCTGCGTGGCCATCGCCGAAAAAGCCGTCGAAAAGTACATAGGCGCCGACGCCCTGACGGACTGCACACCCTGGATGGCTTCGGAAACTTTTGCCATCACGTCCCGCCTCTATCCCGGCGTCCTGACCTTTACGGGCATCGAAAACAAAGAAAAAGGCTGCGGTGCCAATCACCACACGCCGGAATTCGACCTCGACGAAGACGGCCTGACCTACGGCGCTGCTACCTGCCTGGGCTTTGCCCTGGATTACCTGGCAGAAAAACCGGATATCCCCTTCCAGCGGCCAGACGAACCACTCGAAAAACTCGTCGCACGGAATATATGAAAAAAAGGAGCTGTCGTAATACGACAGCTCCTTTTTCTGTAGGGGCGTCCACGTGGGACGCCCGCTCACACAAATCAAGTTTACAAGTATCTCGCATATCCCCGGCGGGCTCGCCACGTGCGAGCCCCTACAAAGGATCAACGTTCTTTTCTATGTCGCGGATAGATCAAGGCATAGAAGGTCAGGAGGGCGCCGATTTCGCCGATGACCATGACGATGCCCATGGGGATAGCCGTATGATCGCCGGCGATGCCGACGACTGGAGCCATGACGGCGCCGCTGATCATAGAGAAGAAGCCGATGAGAGCCGATGCACTGCCGGCGCTGCGTCCCTGGTCCTGCATGGCCATGGAGAAACTGCTGGTACTCATCATGGACAGCGTCGATACGGTCAAGAAGAGAATGACCATGATGACCGGCAGCGGCATGCCGGTACTGAAGGCTGCCAGCAGGGCCACGCTGCCGACAGCGGCCAGACACAGGGAAAACCGAAGGAGTTTCCAGTCAGCAATGCGGCCTGTCAACCGGCCCGTAACGGCACCATTGATCATGAGGCCGACACCATTGATGCCAAAGATGAGGCTGAAAGCCTGAGCTGATACGCCGTAGACGTTCTGGAAAACAAAGGATGATCCGGAAATATAGGCAAAAAAGGCGGCAAAGGAAAAGCACTGCATGATACAATGCCCCATGAAATAAGGCTGACGGAACAGGGCCGTAAAGCTCTTCATACTGGCTGCCATGCCGCCGGATACGCGGCGCCGCTGCGACAGGGTTTCACGCATCAAACCGGCCGATACGGTCAGGATCAGCCCGACAATGGCAATAAAGAGGAAGACGCCTTCCCACGGCGCAAAGCGCAGGATCTGGCCGCCGATGACCGGTGCCAGGATAGGCGCGATACCGTTGACCAGCATGAGCATGGCAAAGAGCCGCGTCAAGGCGCTGCCCTTGCAGATGTCGCGGGCAATGGCCCGGGACAGGACGATACCGGCACCACCGGCACAGCCCTGGATGAGCCGGAAGATGAGGAAGACCTGAATGGACGGCGACCAAATACAGCCCACCGTCGACAAGGTGAAAACAGCCATGCCGACCATCAAAGGCAGACGGCGTCCCTTATCATCACTGATAGGACCGACGGCGATCTGCCCCAAGGCCATGCCGGCCATGGAAGCCGTCAGGGTCAGCTGGATGACAGACGGCGTCACGCCAAAAGCCGTCATCATCGACGGCAGGGCTGGCAGATACATATCCGTCGACAGCGGTGCAATGGCTGCCAGCATCCCTAAAAATACAGTCATGAGCAAAAGCCAGCGGCTTCGCTTTGTCTGTGTCATATTATGAATCTCCTTTCGCCAGCAGTCCTGGCACTTCTTCCAGGCTGTGGCAACACCGCCAGGCCAAGGCTTGTACATTTGGGGGAATGGTAATTAAATCGGGAATCCAAATAGACGGAATTCCTGCAGCATAGGCGGCCAGGATACCGCTCTCTGAATCTTCCAGTACCAATGCCTCGGCCGGTGAAACTTGGGCTTTATCGCAGGCCAGGAGGAATACATCCGGATCCGGCTTGCCATGGGACACTTCTTCCCCGCTCTGGACGACGGAAAAGAAAGGTGCAACACCCGTTTTATCTAATAAATATTCAATCAGTGTCCGCGGTGACGATGAGGCTACGGCGCAGGGAATCCCTTCTTCCCGGGCATAGTGCAGGACATGGAGCAGGCCCGGTTTGATGGGAATAGCATGGCTGCGGTAATATTCCAGCTGTAAAGCCACCTTTTCCCGACAAATATCGTCATAGGGATAATCCGGTCCGAAGGCGTCATCGCAAATAGCGCGGATGCGCAGATTGTCCCGTCCCAGCATACGGTTGAACACCGAGCGGTCCAGGTCAAAGCCATGCCGGGCTGACACGTCCCGCCAGCAGTGATAAGAAATGGGTTCCGTATCAAACATGGTCCCATCCATGTCAAAAACAATCGCTTTTCGTATATCCATACACCTTCCTTGTCATATACTTTATGAACTTATCATTTTGAGTCACTATACTATTATATAAAAAAATAAAGTAATTGCAATTCTTCCTGGCAAAATACTCAATAACTATTCCCATTTTCGATAGGATTATGATTTTTTCGCATTTCTTTTATTATCAATTTCTTTCTCGTTATTACTTGTATCTCGCCCTATCTCTGCTATAATGAAGGGAATCAGAAAGCTGGGTGATTTCACATGATCGAATTCATTATCCGCCGCTTCATCAAGAACTATGAGGATACCGATGACAAACACGTCCGTGAACAATACAGTATCCTCGGCGGCATCTTAGGCATTATTTGTAACCTCTTCCTCTTTGTCAGCAAATTCCTCGTCGGCATGATGAGCAACAGCATCGGTATCTTGTCCGATGCCTTCAACAACCTGACCGACATGGGTTCGTCGTTCATTTCCATCATCAGTGCCAAATTGAGCAATCGGCCGCCAGACAAGGAACATCCCTTCGGCCACGGCCGCTTTGAATACCTGGCATCGCTGACCATTTCCATCATCATCCTCGTCGTCGGCTACAAGCTCTGCGAAACGTCGATTGGCAAATTCTTTGAACCAGAAGACATGGAATTCTCCTATTGGAGCATCGGCGTCCTCGTCATCTCCATCGCCGTCAAGGTCTGGATGTGCATCTATAACCGCTATATCGGCAAGAAAATCAATTCCGGCGTCAACGATGCGACCGCTGCCGACAGCATCACCGATGCCATCGCTACGACGGGCGTCCTGGTCGCTACCATTGCCCAGCAGTTCACGACGCTGCCCATCGACGCCGCTGCCGGCACGGCCATCGGCCTGATGATCATGTACGCCGGCTACGGCATTGCCAAAGACGTCATCAACATCCTCCTGGGCAAAGCGCCGGACCCGGAACTCGTCCGGGGAATCGTCGATACGGCCTTGAAATGCAAATACGTCGTCGGCGTCCACGACATCCGCATCCACGACTACGGACCGGGCCGCATGTTCGGTTCCATCCACGCCGAAGTCCCAGATAAGGCGGACCTGGCCGAAGTCCATGCCTCGCTGGATGTTCTGGAGGATGAACTGCAGGATAAATATCATATGGAAGTCAACATCCACATGGATCCGCTCTGTACGGATATCCATAAGATCAACAAGGTCCGTCACGTCCTGGATAAGATTGTCCACGAAAGATATCCCCGCTATCACACAGACCACCTGCGCATTACAGCGGGCCACGCCCGTCTGAACATCATCTGCGACATCCACGTGCCGCCAGAAGAATACAACGTCGAAAACATCGCCCGCATCCGCCGCGACATCAACGACTGCATGCGAAAATACAACGATAAATACCGCGTCGTCCTGGCCAAAATCATGGCTGATCCGGGGAAATGACAAAAAGAGGCTGTCGCATTAAGACAGCCTCTTTTTGAGTATTAAGTTTACAGTTTGTAGTTTTTAGTGAAGGTTTTTAAATTTAAAGCCCTCTTCTACAAACTACAAACTCCATACTACCAACTATAAAGCAAAGGGACCTCGCATGATGGCCGAAACCCAGCCCCCTACTGCACGACCAGGGACCGCGGTTCCAGCATGGCCTGCAGTTTTTGCCGCAGGTCATCTGTCGTTTCTACCCAATATTTTTCATTAGTCAAGATGGTCTTGCGGCTGCCCATGAGGTGGAAGTAAACCTTGACCGGTCCCGGATGTTGTTCCAGGACCTGGCCGATACGGCCGGCCAAATCGGTCCGTTCCAAGTGGGCCGGAATCTTGATGAATAATTTGGCGCCCATACCAGGATGCCAATAGTCGCCAGCCTGGCGGGCTGCTGCCGGCGATACGGCAGCGGGCTGCACGGGTTCTCCCTTTTCCTTGTCCAACGGTTTCACTTCTTCTGCCAGGATCTGGATACTATCGTCGTTGATATCGGCCCGGCCGCGGATGGCGACGGCCATATCGACGGCAACGGCCTGCTGATAGTGGGCATAGGTCTTAGGGAAGACGACGACCGATACGGTATGGGTGAAGTCTTCGACGGTGATGATGGCCATTTGTTCATTTCGCTTGGTCATGACCTGCTTCTTGGCCGTAATCAGGCCGCCGATGCGCATCATCTTGCCGTCGTACTGCCGCCCGTCTTCCCCATAGAGGACCGACAAAGGCGTCAATTTCTTCATAATGTCCTTATATTTATTGAGCGGGTGGCCGCTGAAATAAAAACCATCGTATTCCTTTTCCATGGCCAGGCGCATTTCGATGGGGTATTCCTCGATATCCGGATATTCCAGTTCCGTCATGACATCTTCGGCATCGTCGAAGAGCCCCATCTGACCCGACGCGTAGTCCTTCTGACTGAGGGACCCCATGGCGATGGCCTGGTCGATGACGGCCATGAGCTGGGACCGCTTCTTGCCAAAAGAATCCATAGCCCCGCATTTGATGAGGCTTTCCAAGGCCCGCTTGTTGACGATGTGGTAATCGACGCGGCTGCAGAAATCGCCGAGCGACGTGAATGGTCCGCCTTCTTCGCGGGCCTTGACGATGGCCTCGATGGCGTTGGCACCGACGCTCTTGACGCCGGACAGGCCAAAGCGGATGGCCCCGTCCTGGACGGAGAACATGGATACGCTGGCATTGACGTCAGGCGACAGGACCTGGACGCCGTGACGGCGGCACTCTGCGACGTAGTAACTGATTTTACTGACATCGTTGAGCATGCTGGTCATAGTCGCTGCCATGAATTCCGGCCGATAATGGGCCTTGAGGTACGCCGTCTGCCAGGCTACATAGGCATAAGCTGCCGAATGGGACTTGTTGAAACCATAGCCGGCGAAATAGACCATGAGGTCGAATACCTTGTTGGCAATGTCGTCGGGAATGGCGTTCTTCCGCGTCCCTTCCAGGAAATTAGCCCGCTGGGCGACCAGGATGGATTCCTTTTTCTTGCCCATGGCACGGCGCAGCAAATCAGCTTGTCCCAGGGAAAAGCCGCCCATGACCGAGGCGATTTGCATGACCTGTTCCTGGTAGAGGATGACGCCATATGTATCCTTGAGGATCGGCTCCAGCAGCGGGTGCAGGTAAGTGACTTTCTTTTCACCGTGACTGCCCTTGATGAAATCATCGACCATGCCGCTGCCCAAAGGGCCCGGACGGTAGAGGGCGACGAGCGGGATCATGTCTTCAAAGTGCTTCGGCGCCAGTTCCTTGACCAGGTTGGTAATGCCCGATGATTCCATCTGGAAGACGCCGGCCGTATCGCCTTCGGTCAGGAGCCGGCACGTTTCCGGGTCATCCAGGGGAATGGCATTGATATCCAAATCGATGCCGTGGTCCTTTTTGATCATCTTGACGGCATCACCGATGACGGTCAGCGTCCGCAAGCCCAGGAAGTCCATTTTGAGCAGGCCCAGTTCTTCGACCAGGTCCTTTTCGTACTGTGTCGTCAAATCGCCTTCCTTGGAATGTTGGACCGGCACGTAGTCGTCGACAGGAGCCGCCGAGATGACGACGCCCGCTGCGTGAGTCGATGAATGGCGGACCAGGCCTTCCAGGGATTTACCGAAATCGACGAGGCGGTGGACCGTCGCATTCTGTTCATATTCCTCGCGGAATTCCTTGCTCATCTTCAGGGCCTTGTCGAGGGTCATGCCCAATTCGTTAGGCACCATCTTGACGATGCGGTTCACTTCACTCAAGGGGATGTCGAGGACGCGGCCGACATCACGCAGGACGGCTTTGGCCGCCAAGGTCCCGAAAGTGATGATCTGCGAGACGTGGTCGACACCGTATTTCCGGGTAACGTAATCGATGACGCGGCCCCGGTTTTCATAGCAGAAGTCCATGTCGATATCCGGCATGGTGACGCGTTCCGGGTTGAGGAATCGTTCAAAGAGGAGGTCGTACTTGAGCGGGTCCAGGCCGGTAATGCCCAGCAAATACGCAACAACCGAGCCTGCTGCCGAGCCGCGGCCCGGCCCGACGGGGATTTCATGGTCCCTGGCGTATTTGACATAGTCCCAGACGATGAGGAAGTACGACGGGAATCCCATAGTGTCGATGACACCCAATTCATAGTCCAGCCGTTTGCGGACTTCCGGCGTAATGGGGTCATATTTTTCTGGCAGGGCCTGCTCGCAGAGCTTGCGCAGATAGGACGAATCCGTTTCCCCCTTGGGTACGGGGAACTGCGGCAGATGGCGCTCACTGAAAGAAATCTCGACGTTGCACTTATCGGCGATTTCCAGCGTCGTATCCAGGGCTTCGGGCATGTCGGCAAAGAGGTCGGCCATTTCGTCGCCGCTCTTCATATAAAATTCATTATTATAAAAGCGGAAATGCGACGGGTCATCGAGGGTACTGCCCGTAGAAATACAGAGCTTGACCTCCTGGGCGGCTGCATCGCTGGGGTCGATGTAATGATAATCGTTGGTGGCCACCAGCTTCAGGCCATATTCCTGGGACCAGCGCTTGAATACCGTGCGGACTGTCTTTTCTTCCGGAATCCCATGGTTCTGGACTTCCAAGTAAAAATCATCCTTGCCAAAAATCGAAACCAGCCGGTCCAAAGTCCGTTTGGCCCCTTCTTCATTGTGATTGAGGATATCCTGCTGGATGTGGCCTTCGATGCAGGCACTCATGGCGATGAGGCCTTCATGATACTGTTCGAGCAAATCATAGTCGACGCGGGGCTTGTGGTAATTATTTTCCCCATCGACAAAACCTTTGGACACAATCTTGATGAGGTTGTGGTAACCCTTATTGTCTTTGGCCAGCAAAATCAAATGACAGAGCCGTTCTTTCGTCTTCTTTTCAAAACGGCTGCCCCGGGTCATATACACTTCACACCCCAGAATCGGCTTGATGCCTTGGGCTACGGCTTCCTTATACAGATAAATGACACCGTACATATTGCCATGATCCGTAATCGCCACAGCCGGCATATTCAGCTCCTTGGCGCGCTTCACCATATCGGGAATCTTGCACAAGCCGTCGAACAAACTGTATTGAGTATGGACATGCAAATGAACAAAAGGCCGCATCCAAAAAATCCTCCTTCAAAAAAAATCGCTAATGAGATAAAGTTATCCGTAATAGGATATTATACCACATTAGCGATAAGATTGTTAGGGGGCATTGGCGCCGGTCGCAGGCCGCAGTTCGCAGGCCGCCTTGGATTCAGATGCCGCTGCGCGGCGGCAAACTCAAATTGACGACATCGCCTCGAGTGACCCTCGGCTCGCGAAAAAATAGTGGCTCGTGGTTGGTGTCTCGTGGCTCGTAAAAACCTATCATTATACCAGAATAGACTATAATCACATCTCGCAACGGGCCGCACAAGGCTCCCTTTATAGGGGAGCTGGCCGCCAAAGGCGGTCTGAGAGGTTAAAGGACGTCCCCTACGCACAAGGCCGTTGGCCGTGTATTTTTTTACAATCTGTGACCCGTATTTATTTTCATCGCCTGCATGCGACACCGTAGGGGACGTCCTGTCAAGGCGTCCCGCCGCGAATCCCGTGCATGGCCAAAATTCAGGATGAATGGCGCACCATCATTTCAAATCCGTGGCGCTAAAAGACACATCCAGCAAATTCCCCGGTTCCAACACCAAGTCCCCATTTTTATATAGTTTTCGCGCCAATTCCTCTGCCTCTTCCTGCGAATCCGCTTGAATCACAAAATCCTGACTGACTCGTTCTTCGATGGTGACATTGAATTTTTTCATAGGTAACCACCTTACTATCAAATTTTCTTTATTAGTATGTTGTACATGAGACTAGCAATATCATGACTACGCTTATCAATCAAATCCTTTGTCCAATATTTTTCCTTTACTCCATACTGTTTTTCATTTTGATTAATCATCTCGTATAACTGTGCTTCTGGTCCGGTTTTGATTTCAGTCGTTTTCGGCTCAATAAGAGTAGAAGTAGGGACAAAATTACTCATTTTATAATATGCTTTTTTTCTTCAAAAACAGCATTTCCCATAGAAGAATTTGCATTACCTGCAATTAAATGTTTTAAGCCGCCCTATTCCCAACGGATGATATTACAGAAAATATTATGCGAATTGCCACTTCTGCTATCCGTTTTAACAACTGCCTTGCGTTTTCTTATAGTCCTTATAGTCAACACCTTGCGAACAAAAAAGCTTACAGCCCGCAATTATATCAAAATAGTCTATGACTATAAATCTTACAGCGGGCTGCCCTTTGGGACAGCCCCTACGGATGCGGCACACAGCCGCATAATTTTTATCGCCTGTATGCGATATCGTAGGGGACGTCCTGCAAAGGCGTCCCGCCGTGAATCCTATGTACGGACAGAATTTATGACAAATGGCATATGGTCGTAATCAAATCCTGAATCTGTCGCGGCGAAGTCGCATCTGAGTCCGAGGCGACCGGCTGCCTGTGAAATCTCCATCACTCCCAATCGTCGTATTGACTATCGTCATACTGGCTATCGTCGTACTGGTTATCGTCGTACTGGCTGTCGTCATCGGGGTTATCCCAATTCCCGTCGTAATCGCGTTCGGCCCGTTCTTGTTCTTTGTTCCGTTCGTGGAGTTCGTGCAGGATAAGGCCTGTGCCGACGGCTGACAGGAAGGCCGCATCGTCGGCATCGAGTCGATGTTTCGTCTTTACGGGTTCCTGGGCCGACTGGATTTTTTCTTTTTCAGCTGCCGCTGTCTTTTCCCGTTCTTTTTGTTCGGCCTGTTTCTGGCCGCTCCGCCGCAGGCCACAGATGATGACAAAGGTCGTCAGGGTCGCCGCGATGACGGCTTTCAAGGGGTCCGTGACGCCGAGCCACATATAGAGTTTGGCAGTGCCTGTGAGCAGTAAAAATAAGAAGATGACCAATCGAGCTGGCATAGCCCTCACCTCGTATTGTAAAAAACATAGTTCCTATGCTTTTATTATATCATGACTCGCCCATTCTGAAACGTTTAACAAATCCCATCCCCATTACAAGCCTGTCTTTTTATGGTAAAATGGGGACAACGTCACAATATTTTATCACCAAGGGGGATTTCGATTTATGCTCAATCAAGTTTCTGTATTCGCTGAAAACACGAAGGGCGCCTTGCGCAAGATGACGTCGGTCTTAGCCGATGCCAATATCAATATCTACACCATGCTGGCCAATGACAGCGCAGAATTCGGCATCATCCGCCTCATCGTCACCAATCCGGAACTGGCTGTCTCGAAATTGCAGGAAGCCGGCTACCAATGTCATATGGACAAAGTCGTCGCCGTCGAAATGGGTGATACGCCGGGCTGTCTGGACAAAATCCTCGACAGCCTCCGCCAGGCCAATATTTCCATTGACTACTTGTATATTTCCTATAACCGCCAGGCCGGCACACCGGTCGCCATCTTCAAGACCCGCGAAATGGAAACGGAAACGTTCCTGCGCGGTAAAGGATATGTATTGTTGGATACGTTTTAAAAAAAAGAGCTGTCGCATGTGCGACAGCTCTTTTTTTAGTGGCTAGTGGCTAGTGGCTAGTGGCTAGTGGCTAGGGGCTAGGGGTTAGTGGCTAGGGGTTAGTGGTTAGGGATTAGGGGCTAGGGGTTGGTTTTAAATTTAAGGCCCTCTTCTACAAACTACAAACTCCGTACTACAAACTATAGAGAAGCTCCTACAGTGCGGCTATAAGACCGCAAAAACGAATCACGAATTACAAATCACGAGCCACTAATTACAGCAATTCTGCCATGTCGTAGATGAGGCGTTCGGATTTTTCCCAGCCCAGGCAGGGGTCGGTGATGGATTTGCCATAGGTGCCTTCGCTGATTTTCTGATTGCCGTCTTCGATGTAGCTTTCGATCATCAAGCCCTTGACCAGCTGTTTGATGTCGGCCGAGTGCTTGCGGCTGTGGATGACGTCTTTGGCGATGCGTATCTGTTCGAGGTATTTCTTGCCCGAATTGGCATGGTTGGCGTCGACGATAACGGCCGGATAGGACAGGTCCCGCTTGCCATAGGCTTCGTACAGGCGCTGGAGGTTTTCATAATGGTAGTTAGGCATACTGTTGCCGAAGCTGTCGACGTAACCGCGCAGGATGGCATGGGCCAGCGGGTTCCCTTTGGTGCGGACTTCCCAGCCGCGGAAGAGGAAATCCTGCGTGTGCTGGGCGGCTTCGATGGAGTTGAGCATGACCGAAATGTCACCGGATGTCGGGTTCTTCATGCCCACAGGGATACCGACGCCGCTGGCGATCATGCGGTGGAACTGGTCTTCGACGGACCGGGCACCGACGGCGGCATAGGACAAGAGGTCCGACAAGTAACGGAAGATTTCCGGATAGAGGACTTCTTCGGCGCAGGTAAAGCCCGTTTCGCGGACGACGCGGGCATTCATTTCACGGATGGCGATGATGCCGCCCAGCATGTCCTCCTTGCCTTCCGGGTCCGGCTGATGGAGCATGCCCTTATAGCCGACGCCGATGGTACGGGGTTTGCTGGTGTAGACGCGCGGGATGATAAAGATTTTATCTTTGACCTGTTCCTGGACCTTGACCAGGCGATGGATATAATCGAGGACAGCCGGTTCATTGTCGGCCGAACAGGGACCGATGATGAGCAGGAAGCGGTCGTCCTGGCCGGTCAGGATGTTCTTGATTTCTTCATCCCGTTTCGCCTTGACGGCTTTGACCTTGTCGTCGATGGGAAATTGTTCCATCAGTTCCTGTGGTTCCGGTAATTTTCGGATATATTCCATTTGCATTTCCATAATATCTTCCCCCTGAGTAAAAGTGATGTTGGTCACATTATAGCACAGGTTGCGGCCTTTCCCTATAGGGAAAATCAGCCCAGCCGGACAGTAAACGTTATACGTTGGGCCTTATAGGATACATTGATCTTGCCACCCATGAGTTTCGTCAATTCTTCGGCCATGGACAAGCCGATGCCGTATCCGGCCTTCTGACTGTTATGGGACGTATCGCCACGGTAGAAGCGTTCAAAGAAGCGGGAATAGTCCACATTGGCCCCGTCGGCATAGGTGTTGGTCACGGCGACGACAGCCCCCTTTCCCAGGCGGCCCCGGCGCAGGGAGACGTCGATGGTCCCCTTGTCGTCGCAATACTTGACGGCATTGTCGACGAGGATGTTGACCAGTTCATAGAGGCACTTACTGTCGCCTTTGACGTGGATGCCGTCGGCAATGGCCGTCGTCAAGGTCTTTTCGGCGTCAATGGCCAGCTGCTGGAAGGAGTCGGCTACGGCATGGACCGTTTCCGACAAGTTCACGTCGGTAATGACCAGGTCGACCTGGGATCGTTCGCCCATCTTGGACAGCATGATGAGGTCCTGGATCAGGTTGGACAGGCGGCGGACCTGCTTGAGGATGCTGTCCGTCCACTGGCTCTGGCCATTGAGCATCTCAATGGCTTCGGCGTTGGCCGAGATGATGGCAATCGGTGTCTTGAGTTCGTGCCCGGCGTTAGTGATGAAACGCTTCTGGTTCTCCATGTTGCGCACAAAGGGACGGATAGCGACGTTGCACATGGCTGCCAGGATGATGACGTATAAGATGACGCAGCCCAGGCCAAACCAGAGCGAATAGCGCATGAACGAAGCGACGGCGGCGACGTCGCGCGTACAGTCGAGGATGACGATGAGGAAGCTGCCGTCGTCGTTGGGCTGAATCATATAAGCATAACTGGCCCGGTTCTTTTTGAAAAAGCCCTGTTTCGTCCCGTTTTCCCGCGCCTCAGCGACAGTCGTCCGGGCATAGTCGATGGCTTCTTTTTCAGAAAATGAAGCGATGTGCTGGATGTCGATTTTTTCCGCATAGCCGCCGGCATTGACGAGGACGCTGAAAAAGCGTATCTGGTAGGCAAATTCCGGCGTTTCTTCGGTCCATGACGGGTCGCTGAAGAAACTGCCATCGTCGCCGCCGATTTTCTGGGGCACAGCGCCGTTGTTATGGATGATATAGGTCAGGACCGACATGACCTGCTGATTCATCCGCATATAGGCGATGGTATTGATGAGGCCCAGGGCGCCGCCGAGGACGACGAGGACGCCGATTGTCGCCATGATGATGAATTTACGGCGCAGGCGCTTGATCATATTCATGGTCTAACCCTCCGCAGACGCTTCTTTCACGGTCAAGGCATAGTCCTGCCCTCTTTGGCCGACGATTTCAATGTCGGCCTGGACGGCTTCGAGCTTTTCCCGTAAATACGAGACGTAAAGGAAGACGATGCCTTCATCGACGTCGTCTTCTTCATCGCCCCAGACGTTATCGAAGATCTGGGCCGTCGACAGGGTTTTGCCGGCGTTGGCCATGAAGAATTTCATGAGCTTCGTTTCCTTATTGGCCAGGCGGATAGAATTGCGGCAGGCCAGTTCCTGTTCTTCCACGTCGAGTTCGACATTGCCGACAGTGAGTTTCGACGGCGCATAGGACGTCGACCGCCGCGTCAGGGAGCGCAGGCGGGCCAGGAGTTCGCCCATGGCGAAGGGCTTGGTCAAGTAGTCGTCGGCACCGGCGTCGAGGCCGGTAATGCGGTCGTCGATTTCGGCTTTGGCCGTCAGCATGATGACCGGCGTCATATTCCCTTTGTCGCGGATTTCCTTCAAGGCCTGGACGCCGTCCTTCTTCGGCATCATGATGTCGAAGATCATACAGTCATAGGACTGGGACAGGGCTTTTTCGACGGCAGCCTGGCCGTCATAGACGGCATCGACATCGTATCCCGAATGGGTCAGGATGGCAGACAGAGCTGCGGACATTTCTTTTTCATCTTCAGCTAATAGAAGGCGCATAGCGTTTCCCCCTTATTCTTGTGCATGGATCAAATTGCGGATAGTCTGCATGGACACGTCGCACGAAGCCAGTTCATCGGCACAGCGCTTGAGTTCCCGGACGATGAGTTCCGGGTTCTTGATGTCGTGCTTGTATTTCATCTGATGTTCCAGGCTGGCCCAGGAATCCATGGCAATCGTGCGCAGCTGGACTTCGGCATAGAAATGACCCGGATTGGCGCCGGTCACATCTTCATAAGGCTCTTCCAGTTCCAAAATGACGTGGTAACTGCGATAGCCGTTCGGTTTGACGTGGCGGATATAATCTTTCTCTTCGACGACGCGGACGCCATCGAGACTTTTCAGGAAGTCGATAGCCCGATAGATGTCGTCGAGGAAACAACAGACGATACGGATGCCGATGGCATCGCGGATATCGTGGAGAGCCGAATAGGCCGTCTGAGGCAGGCCCTTGCGGTCACATTTTTCCCGCATACTCCCTTCGGACTTGATGCGGTAAATCAGGTGTTCATAAGCCGCTTCCCCGGTCTTGGCCTTTATATCGTCACTATAGGCGCGGATACGGCCGATAATATCTTCCAGAGCAGCCTGCAAAGCCGGTCCATAGGAACCATAGATAGAATCCATAGTAGTATCACCTCATTCTACAAATTATCGGGAATGTACGAATATTATAGCATAGAAAAAGGCTTGTCGCACAGCGACAAGCCTTTTTGCTGTAGGGGCTCGCACGTGGCGAGCCCGCTCTGGGATATGTACGATTTTCCGACCCGTTTGTTAGAAAAATCATCCCAAAATTCCTAACGGGTCGCCCACGTGGCGACCCCTACACCCCAAAAACTATCTGTACTACAAACTATAAAGATAATGTAAGGGCGCCCGCCATGCCAATAGCGGACGGTCATCATCAATCTTTCTTATTCGTCAAATAGTACGAAATGCGGCTCAAGCCGATGGACAGGTCTTCGCGGAAGACGAAGATGCCGTCCGGTACGGTCAGGCGCAGCGGTGCAAAGGACAGGATGCCCCGGATGCCGGCGGCGACCATCTGGTCGGCGACCTGCTGAGCTACAGCTGCCGGTGTCGTGATGATACCGATCTGGATGCCTTCGCGCTGAATGACTTCGCCCATTTCAGAAATCGGCGTGACTTCGACGCCGCCGACGTTCTGACCGATGATGCGGTGATCGACGTCGAACAAGCCTGTCGTGCGGAAGCCCAAGCGTCCGAAAGTCTTGTAGTTCGCCAAGGCCCAGCCGAGATGGCCGATGCCGGCGATACCGATTTTCCAATGCTGCTGCAGGCCGATGATTTCCACGATCTGCTGGCATAATTCACTGACGTAATAGCCTACGCCCTTTTTCCCAAAAGCCCCAAAGCAGGTCAGGTCTTTGCGGATTTGTTCCGGCGTGATACCCAACCGTTCCCCTAACTTTTCGGATGAGATGATATCGATTCCCGCGTCTTGCAATAACAACAAGTCCCTGTAATACAGCGGCAATCGTTCGATGACAGCATCCGATATTGCCTTTTTCTGTCTCATGGATAATACCCTCCAACGATGTCCCAAGCTATTCCCTATAGCTATAAGTCATCTTATCTAGTGATAATAGTCACAGACTTATTATATATCATTGTGAATTATTTCGCAAACTATTTTTATCGTTTTTTTCACATTCTTCGCCATACATGTTAGCAAAAAGGGCACTCATCAGCCAAAAAGTAAGTGAAATCTGGGTACTAAATAAATCGTAGTCGCTCATGCCGCTGATTCCCAGGGACAAGACGGCAGCGGCCAGGGTCATGGCCAGGGACCGGCTGAAGGTGTGGGCCGCATGACTGCGCACATAGCGGATGGCATACCAGGCATTGCCGAAAAAGAACCATAAGCCGAAGCCCAGGCCGGCCATGCCCGTTTCTGCCAGGATGTTGAGGTACATATTATGGGCGTGGAAGATGACGATACCCGCTTCCTGGATCAATTCATTATAGACGGGATAGACGTGTTTGAAGGCGCCCCAGCCAATGCCCAGGACGGGATGGTCGACAAACATGGCAATGGCTGCCTCCCACATGTCCATGCGCATGGAAACGGACGTATCCGCTTCGCCGTGGCTGAAAATGGACATCAGGCGGTCGGCGACGCCGCCGTGGTAGAAAGCCAGGATCAGCGGGCCTGCCAGAAAGAGGAGCCACACCCGTTTATCCCAAAAGAGGCCGAAAAAGAAGATCAAAGCGCAGACGCTGAGCCATGCGCCACGGGAATAGGTCAGGATCAGGCAGAAGGTCAGGATGGCAAAAAAGGCCAGGTACATGACGTGATGCCAGCGATGGCGGGTACAGATCATCATCGACGCCGCAGCGCTCATGATAATCAGCAGGAAGGCCGACAATAAGTTAGGGTTGTACAGCGTCGAGTACATGCGGCGCCGCAGCATGGGAAAGGCTGAGTTGTCGACCCATTCGGCCTCGTGGAGGGTCAGCATGTGGGCATACTGGTACAGGCCGTACAGGGCGACGACGAAGGCACTGAGGAGGAGCGTCGAAAAGAGCAGGCGCCGTTCCCAGGAATGGCGGACGAACAGGAGGATGCCAAAGTAGAGCACGAGGTACTGCAAAACCGTGAAGGCATAGAAAGCCGTCCCTAAGAGAAAGTGCGGCGAGCCGACGAGAGACAGAAAGGCCACCAGGGCAAAGCCGACAGCCGGCAGGGACAACGGCGACTGGCGCAGGGGCAGTTTGGGATATTTTTTACAGTAATAGAGCCCCAGGCCCAGGGCGATGATGAAAAAGCCTTCCATAATGAACAAGTTCAACGGCATAAAAAAGACAGTACCAGCCATAGCATAGACGACGCGCAGCCGTGCCCGCTCGGCTGGCGTACTGCCGGTCCGTATCATCCACTTCATAACGTTCGCTCCTTACATTCCGTGTAAAATATATGTATCATTTTACCATAAGAAGGCGCAGAGGCGCAACGAAAAGAGGCTGTCGCACGTGCGACAGCCTCTTTTCAGGGGTTAGGGGCTAGGGATCAGGGGTTAGTGGCTCGTGGCTCGTGGCTGACCGCTAGCTGCTGGCCGCTCGGCCCTTACTCAATATGGTATCTCTTCCGGAAGTATTTCCGGACTTCTCCCTGGATGTACAGAGAGCCGACGATGCAGAGGACCTGGTCCGGTTTGACGGCAGCCAGGGCTTTGTCCAGGCCTTCGGCGATGGTGCCGGCCCAATCGGCTTTGCACGGCAGAATGGCCGCCATGGCCTTGGGGTCGGCTGAGCGCGGCGTCGGTGCCGGTGCGCAGACGACGTAATCGTCGTCGTGGAAGAGTTCCCGTACCATCTGACTGTAATCTTTGTCGGCCAGGACGGAGAAGAGGAAGACCCGCTTCCGCGAGGCGAAGACGTCTTCGTAAGTCTTGCAGAAGGTGTCGATGCCAGCTGGGTTGTGGGCGCCGTCGAGGACGACGTCGATGTCACCGGCTTTGAAGACCTGGAAGCGGCCTGGCCACTGGACATGGCGGATGCCGTTTTCCAGGACCGTCCGGGTCAGTTTCTTTTCATGGCGGGCCAAGATGAGCAGTGTCATGACGGCAGCGGCGCAATTCGTCCGCTGGTGTTTGCCCAGCAGGGGCAGGACCGTCGTAATGGCAAAGCCGTATTTTTCCCGGACCGTCACCATCTGACCGGCTTCCGGGTCTTCCGGTCCGGCGTTGCCGACGACGTCGAAGCTGTGGTCCAGGGCATAGAGGCGGCTGTGCTTTTCATAGGCCTTGCGGGCGATGACCTGCAAAGCCGGCCCATCGGCCGTCGTGACGACAGGTACGCCTTCCTTGATGATGCCCGCTTTCTGTTCGGCAATGGCTTCGATCGTATTACCACAGTATTTCATGTGGTCCATGGCGACGTTAGTGATGACCGAGACGACGGGGACGATGACGTTCGTCGAATCGAGGAGGCCGCCCAGGCCCACTTCGATGACGGCGTAATCGACGCCGATATAGTCGAAGTACCAGAAAGCAGCAGCCGTAATCATTTCAAATTCCGTCGGCCCTTCCCCGCCGGCAGCGACCATGGCCGTCACGGCGTCTTTGACGACGGATACGGCTTTGGCGAAGTCGTCACGGGAAATGTCATGGTTGTCGATATGGATCCGTTCCGTATAGTCTTCCAGATGAGGCGACGTGTAGCGGCCCGTCCGGAAGCCCGCTTCGGTCAGGACCGAGGCGATCATAGCCGTCACCGAGCCCTTGCCGTTGGTCCCGGTGACGTGGATGGTCTTATAGTTGTTCTGGGGATTGCCCAGCCGTTCCAGTAAGGCCTGGATACGGCCGAGCCCCAGCTGGATGCCAAAGACATTGGCTGATTCCAGATAGTCTATTGCTTGTTCGTAGGTCATAGCTGCCTCTTAGAGTTTAGCCAGGTCTTCCATGCGCTTGGTCAAAGCAGCCATCTTTTCCTGGTAGTCGGCGAGCTTGCCCTTTTCTTTTTCGACGACCGCTGCCGGTGCTTTCGAGAGGAAGCCCTGGTTGGACAGCTTCTTGTCGAGGCGGGCGATTTCCTTCTGGAGTTTTTCCTGTTCCTTCTGGACGCGGGCCGTTTCTTTTTCGACGTCGATGAGGTCTTTGAGCTGTAAGTAGACTTCAATGCCCGGGACAACGGCGACGACGGCATTTTCCGGTTTGGCATCTCCCGCACCGAGGAGGGTTACTTTATCGGCAAAGGCCAGGATATGGAAGTAATCTTCGTAAGTCTTCAAGGTCTGAGCCATGTCTTCCGTAGCCGGAGCCAGGATGACCGGCGCCTTCTTGCCCATGGGGACGTTCGATTCGGCGCGGAGGTTACGGATACCCTTGATGGCTTCCATCATGGTATTCATCGTAGCGGCATCGGCCGGGAAGTTCCATTTATCCTGCGTCTTCGGCCAGGGAGCGACGATGATGCTTTCGCCTTCGTGAGGCAGGTGCTGCCAGAGGTGTTCCGTAACGAAGGGCATGAAGGGATGGAGCATTTCCAGGGTGTGCGTCAGGACATAGACCAGGACGTACTGGACCGTGTGCTTGTCCCGTTCGCTTTCGGCCTGGTAAAGGCGCTTCTTGGCCAGTTCGATGTACCAGTCGCAATAGGAGTTCCAGATGAAGTTGTAAACGGCATCGGCAGCGTCGCCGAGTTCAAATTTATCCAGGTCTTCCGTGACTTTGGCGACGGTTTCATTGAAGGATGTGAGGATCCAGCGGTCGGCCAGGGTCAGGTCTTTATCTTCAGGGATGAAGGTTTCGTCGAAATCACCGAGGTTCATGATGACGAATTTAGAAGCGTTCCAGATCTTATTGGCAAAGTTACGGTTCGCTTCGACGCGTTCCATGTAGAAGCGCATGTCGTTGCCCGGCGTATTGCCCGTGACCAGGGTGAAACGCAGGGCATCGGCGCCGTACTGTTCGCAGACACCGAGGGGATCGATACCGTTGCCCAGGGATTTACTCATCTTGCGGCCCTGGCTGTCGCGGACCAGGCCGTGGATGAAGACGTTCTTGAAGGGGATGTCCTTCATGAATTCGCAGGTCATGAACATCATGCGGGCGACCCAGAAGAAGATGATATCATAGCCCGTGACCAGGACGCTGGTCGGGAAGAACTGCTGGAGGTCCGGCGTCTTATCGGGCCAGCCCATAGTCGAGAACGGCCAGAGAGCCGAGCTGAACCACGTATCGAGGACGTCCGGGTCGCGGTGGATGTGTTTGCTGTGGCAGTGCTGACATTCTGTGATGTCTTCCCGGCTGACGGACGACTTGCCGCAGTCATCGCAGTACCAGACAGGGATCTGATGGCCCCACCAGAGCTGACGGCTGATGCACCAGTCGTGGACGTCTTCCAGCCAGTGATTATAGGTCTTGACGAAACGGTCGGGAATGAACTTCGTCTTGCCGTCTTCGACGGCCTTGAGGGCGGCTTCGGTCAAGGGCTTCATCTTGACGAACCACTGCTTGGTGACGAACGGTTCGACTGTCGTCTTGCAGCGCGAGCAATGGCCGACGGCATGGGTCAGTTCTTCGATGTGGTCCAGGAGGCCCAATTCTTTCAAGTCGGCGACGACGGCTTTCCGGCAGTCTTCCCGGGTCATGCCGTTGTATTTGGCACCGGCTTTTTCATTCATCGTGCCGTCGAGGCTCATGATCATGATGGATTCCAGGTTGTGGCGCTGGCCCATTTCAAAGTCGTTCGGGTCGTGAGCCGGCGTAATCTTGACGGCGCCCGTACCGAAGCCGATATCGACGTAATCGTCGGCGATGACTTCGACTTCGCGGTCGACGAGAGGAACGACGACTTTCTTGCCGATGTATTTCTTCATGCGGTCGTCAGCCGGGTTGACGGCGACAGCCGTATCGCCCATGATCGTTTCCGGACGGGTCGTGGCGATCATGATGTAGTCATCTTCGCCGACGACAGGGTATTTGATGTACCAGAGATGGCCCTGGACGTCGGAATGGTCGACTTCGATATCCGACAGGGCCGTATGGCAGTGCGGACACCAGTTGGTGATGCGCTGGCCCTGGTAGATGAGGCCTTTTTCATAGAGCGTGACGAAGACTTCGCGGACGGCGCGGGCGCAGGTATCGTCCATGGTGAAGCGCTTGCGGCTCCAGTCGCAGAAAGATCCGAGGCGGCGGACCTGTTTTTCGATGCGGCTGCCGTACTGTTCCTTCCAGGCCCAGACGCGTTTCAGGAATTCTTCACGGCCGATGTCGTAGCGGGACTTGCCTTCTTCTTTGGCCAGCTGCTGTTCGACTTTGACCTGGGTTGCAATGCCGGCGTGGTCCGTGCCGGGGATCCAGGCAACGTTATAGCCTTCCATGCGTTTGAAGCGGACGAGGATATCCTGCAGGGTATTGTCCAGGGCGTGGCCCATGTGGAGCTGACCCGTGACGTTCGGCGGCGGCATGACGATGCTGAACGGTTCTTTGCTCGGATCCGGGTCCTGATGGAAGTAGCCATTCTTTTCCCAAAAATCATACCAGGACATTTCAATGTCGTTCGGTGCATAAGCGCCTAACTGTTCCTTATTCCATTTCATCTGTATTCCCTCCAAAACAAAAAAAGAGCATTCCCTCGCCTAAGGGTATTCCTTAGGACGAAAGAATGCTGTATCTTCCGCGGTACCACCTAATTTGCCGCTTGCGCGACCGCTTCATGGCACAGGTAACGTCTGCTGCACGGGCAGGCCTTTCCTCCTGCCAGCTCCCGGGTGACGCGCCCTACCCTCTTTGGATACCCTCGCACCGGACTCGGCATCTCGCTGACAAAAAGAAATAAGGCTTCTTCCGCTCATCGCTTTTATGTGATAAATATTGTAGCAAGTTTACTTGGGCCTGTCAAGGTACTCCGCGTAAAATCAATAGACGCCCTGCTTGAAGAGGGTCATCATTTCCATGGTCAGGCTGGCCTTTTCCGTATCTTCCGGAATGTCCTTGCGGTCGATCCAGCCGGCCGTGGCCAGTTCGCCGTGGTCGACTTTCAGCGTATCGTCGCCGTCGAGGTCGCAGAAGAAGCCAAAGAGCAGCGTATCCGTGAAGCACCAGGGCTGGCTCTTATAGAACTGCAGATTCTTGACACGGATGCCCACTTCTTCCATGACTTCCCGGTGGACCGTTTCTTCGATGGTCTCACCGACTTCGGCAAAACCGGCCAGCAAGGCGATATTCTTGTATTCCCGTCCGGCATACTTCGAGACCAGCAGTTTGTCGCCATGGCGGACGGCGACGATGACGGCCGGACAGATGCGCGGATAAATCATGGTGTGGCAGTGGTCGCAGTGTACCATGCGTTCGTTCTCGCTGTGCACCATGGGGCGGCCGCAATGGCCACAATAGATGTGGTTGCTGTACCAGTTGTGCAGGGACAGGCCGGCGATGCCGGCAAAGGCCAGGTAACGCGGCCGGGCAGCGCGCATGAAATTGATGGACACATAGGTAAAGCCGTCCCGTTCCGGCAGGGCTTCCTTCGCCAGGTAGAACTGGGCCCGGTCTTCGGCAAAGAGCCAGCGGAACTGGTCTTCTCCGATGTCGGCATAGTCGGCATGGCGGGGATAGACGAATTCTTTATCGCCCGTCAGCCGGACCAGGACCTTGCGGCCCTGATAAGACAGCAGAATACCATCCCGCGCCAGAGGCACAGGGTGGTATTCGACACGGTACGTGTGATTGCCAATGTCTTGTATCATTCGACGAGTTTCGCTCCTTCATTGCTGCATTTCAGGATATGGCCCGTAGCGGCGATGCCGTGGTCGTTGAAGCAGTTGATCATGGCGTCCATGATCTGCACTTCCTGATCCGTCGCAAAGGCGATGAGCGTCGAACCGGAACCGCTGATGGTAGCGCCCAGGGCACCGGCTTCGACGGCCTTCTTGAGGACCAGTTCGCCGCTGGGAATGAGGCGCAGGCGGTAGGGCACGTGCAGTTTATCCTGCAGGCCATAGGCGATGCGGTCGTACTGCTTGGTGAACAGCGAAGAAACGAGGAAGCTGACGCGGCTGACGTTGAAGACGGCGCTCTGGTAGTCAATGGTCTTGGGTAGGGCCTTGCGGGCTTCTTCCGTCGAAACTTCGACTTCCGGGCTGACCGTAATGAAAGACAGGTCATCGTCGATGGGGATGGAATTGGTCAGGGTCTTGCCATCGACCATGATAGAAACGGACAGGCCGCCGTAAATGGCAGGAGCCACGTTGTCAGGATGGCCTTCCAGGACGGTCGCCATGGTCAGCATATCTTCGCGGGTCATCTTATTGCCCGTCAGGGCATTGCCGATGAGGATGCCGCCGACGAGGGCTGCCGAACTGCTTCCCAGGCCGCGGGCCGGCGGAATGGCATTGACCAGACGCAGTGTGCCGCCCTTGGGCAGGGACTGGCGGTTCTTGATGGCCACGGCCTTCATGGCCTGGCCGACCATGTTCTCATCGAAATTACGGGGCAGGGAATTGGCTCCCAAACCTTCGATTTCGACAGTGATCGTGTCTTTATCCGGTTCTTCCGTAAAATAAATGTCATTGTACAAAGTCAGCGCAATCCCGACGGCATCAAAGCCGGAGCCGACGTTAGCCGACGTGGCCGGAATCTGTGCGTGCAGCGTTTTTGTCATTTCTTACACCTCGATTACACGAATGGCATTCGCAATCTTGCGAACGCACGACAAGTCTTCGATTTTCTGGAGCGAAGCCTGGACTAGGCCTGCTGGCGATTTGTCGATGAGGATGACGATTTCAGCGATTTCTGCCGTTTCATCCTTCTGGATGAGGGAGCGTATACTGATATTGTTTTCTGCCAGGACCTTGGAAACAGCCGCCAGGACGCCCGGCGCATTGTTGACGATCATGCGGATGTAGTACGGCGAGGAAATGTCGGCCTGCGGTTTGAGCTTGGCTTCGTGCCATACGTAATCCCGTTTGCCCGTCATCTTCAGGTTGCGGTGGAGGATGACGTTCATGACGTCGCTGACAACGGCACTGGCTGTCGGCAAGGAGCCGGCGCCCTGGCCGTAGAACATGACGTCGCCGACGCAGTTGCCGCGGACGCAGACGGCATTGTAAGCGCCGTCGACGTTGGCCAGCGGGTGGCCTTTGCGGATGAAGGCCGGATGGACGTTGAGGGAAATGCCGTCTTCATCCTGGCGTGCAATGGCCAGGAGCTTGATGACATAGCCCATTTCCGTGGCGTGTTCAATATCTTCTTTGCTAATGTTTTCAATGCCTTCGACATGGACGTCGTTGAAGGTCACAGCCGAGTGGAAGCCCAGCGTTGCCAGGATGGCGATCTTGCGGGCCGCATCGTAACCGCTGACGTCGTTCGTCGGGTCCGCTTCGGCATAGCCCTTTTCCTGGGCTTCCTTGAGGACGTCTTCATACGACGAGCCATAGGCGGTCATGTTGGACAAGATGAAGTTCGTCGTGCCGTTCATGATGCCGATGATTTCTTCGATGCGGTTGCTGTTGAGCGACGAATACATCGGGCGCACGATGGGGATGCCGCCGGCGACACTGGCTTCGAACTGGAAGTCCACGTTGTGCTGCTGCGATAATTTCAATAGCGGAATGCCGTAATCGGCGATGAGGTCCTTATTGGCACTGATGACGCTCTTGCCGCGCAGGAAGCACTGTTCGATGCAGTCCTTGGCAAAATCGGCGCTGCCCATGACTTCGACGACGATGTCGATTTCATCGTCGTTGATGATGTCGTTGAAATCCGTCGTGAGCTGGATGGAATCAGGTAAGTCTTCCATCTTTTCGTACTTATTCAAATCGCGGATGAGGACCCGCTTGATGTTGATTTTCGTATTGAGCTGTTCTTCAATGAGCGGACCGTTCATGGCCAGTAAGTCGACAACCCCTTTTCCGACCGTACCGCAGCCTAACAAGGCAATGGAAACATTTTTCATGAGCCTACTCCCCCTTTTTATCTTACGCTTGTCCGATGATATCGACTTTGCTGACACCGGACAGCTTTTCCAACGTTTTAATCAGTTCATCGACAGGAACGGTCATATCCTTGGTTTCGATGGACAAGCTGACATCTGCCATTCCCTGCAAGGGAATCCCCTGGTTGATGGTCAGGATACTGCCGTTATTGGCAGCGACCGTGTTGAGCACTTGCGATAATTCCCCAGGCCGGTCGAAGATCATGACCGACAAGGTGACGATTTTCCCCTGAGTCACATCGTAAAACGGGAAGACATAGTCCTTATACTTATAGTACGCACTGCGGCTCAAGTCCATCATGCGGACGGCTTCGTTGATGGTGCGCGTCTGATGATGCTTGAGGATTTCCTTGACCTTGATGGTCTTCTTGATGGCTTCGGGCAGAATGTCTTCGCGGACCAGGTAAAATTTATGGTTGCTGTCTTCTTTCACTCGGCTTCCTCCCTTTCGAGAAAATATTGATACGTCGCCATGAGGCCCGGCATGAGTTTCATCTTCGGCCGCCAGCGGAGCGTTTCGATGGCCTTTCCATTGGCCAGGGACGACCGGAAAATATCGCCCTTGTGGGCTTCTCCATAAGAAACGGCCACACCGGCATGAGAGAAATACAAGAGAATCTCTTTCAGGGCGTTGATGGTCGTTTCGATCTGGGTACTGATGTTATAAATCCCTGACGGCACGCCGCTGTCCATAGCGGCGATATTGGCGCGGGCCACATCCTTGACGTAGACGAAGTCGCGGGACTGTTCACCGTCGCCAAAAATCGTCAGGTCCTGACCGCAGGCCAATGCTCTGGCAAAGAGGCCGACGACACCGCCTTCGCCGCCATTGCCCTGGCGTTCGCCATATACATTGGCATAGCGCAGGATGGCATAGGGCAGGCCGAACAGGCTGCCATAGAGCTGGATATACTTTTCTGCAGCCACTTTGGTCAAGCCGTAGAACGACGCCGGTGCCAGTGGTTCCGATTCGCTCAGGGGCACTTTAGGATTATCGCCATAGACGGCGGCCGACGACGAATAGATGAATTTCTGTACCCCCTGACGGCGGCACTGTTCCAGGACGTTGATCAGGCCGATGACGTTGAGTTCGGCATCTTCCCTGGGATGGGCCAGGGAGTAGGATACCTGGGTCTGGGCCGCTTCATGAAAGACGACGTCGAAACGGCCTTCTTCAAAGAGGGCCTGCAGGGCTGCTTCGTCGCGGATATCGCCTTCGACGAAACGGGCCTCTGTCGGGATCTGGTCCCGGCAGCCTGTACTCAGGTTATCAAAGACGGTCACGTCATGGCCGTCTTCCAGCAAGGCGTCGACGAGGTGGGAACCGATGAAGCCGGCCCCGCCGGTAACTAAAATATGCAAAGTAAGACCTCCAATCCTTACGGCAGGTCACCGTAAGTAATGAGTTCAATCTGTTTGGCTTCCAGCTGCTGGCGGATAGCCGGTGACAGCAGGGCCTGGAATTCATCCTGCCAGTGATAGCCCCAGGCAAAGGACTGGCTGAGGACAGCCGTACTGCGGCCTGGATGCATCATGATTTCATGGGTCCCAAAAGGCAGTCTGTCGATGAGATAGTGCAGATTGCTTTCCGTCATGTGCCCGCCGTCGACCATGCCCCAGAAAAAGTCCGTCGTCGTAAAGTGCAGGCGCCGGACCGAGGCCATGGCTTTCTTCGACAAGTAGGTCAGGCCGTCGCGGCCGGCAATGCGCACGGGATTGGCCGACAATACCTTATAGGAATAGGCTTCCCTGGGGATGCGCAGACGGTGGATACCGTACTTCATCATCAGCGACTGGACGATGGACCAGACCTGCGGCAGGACGTGCAGGTGCTGGTGGCTGTCCAGGTGGTCGATGGGAAGGCCCGTGGCCATGATTTTTTCCATCTGGGCGTCGAGTTCCCGGTAGACCTGACCGTAATCGAGTTTCCCCTGACAGGCCCGCTTGACGACTTCCGTATAGCTTTCCGGCAGCAGGCCGTCGGGCTGGACCAGGGTCGGCACTTCCCTGGCCGACAGGACCGTCGGCAGAGAACCGACCAGGCTGAGATGGATGCCGATGCCCAGGCCGGGACATTTCCGGGCCAGGTCGACGGCCTCGTCAAAGGCCGGGCCGTTGGCCAGCAGAGACGTGCTGGTCAGGACACCTTGTTCGCAGGCTTCGATGACGGCCTGATTGACTTCTGTATGGATGCCGAAATCATCGGCATTGATGATGACTCTGTTCATCTTTCAAACTCCCCGTCCTTTCAGGACGTACTACATAATGAGCTTAATGACTATTATACATGGACAATCGTATTTTGACAATATCCTCTGCCCATTCTATTCCGCAAATTGCCGATATGCCGCTTCCTTCACTTTGCGCTGCCAATCCTTCAGGGGCGTCCCTGTCTCAACGGCGGCAGCCCGGCAATCATCGTATTCTGCCGATATGTTGACGACCTTGCCGTCATAGCGGCAGACCTTGCAGTGCAGGTCGCGGCCATCGACGCGGACCGTCGTGATGAGCCGGTCGCAGGCCAGGCGGGTCACTGGGAAGAAGCGGACGCCAATGGACGTCGTCTCCCTGACGATGACGCCGATGAGGGTGTCGATGAGTTCCTGACGGCACAAGACGCAGAGCATAGAGGCCATGCGGCCTTTCTTCATCATCATCGGCATGGCCCAGACATCATTGGCGCCCTGAGCCAGGATGAGGGAAAAGACGTATTCCATGTTCTGCGGGTTCATGTCATCGATATTGGCTTCCAGCTGCCATAATGTTTCCATTTCCATCACCTCAAGCGATTCATCGTATCGGCCAGGCGGCCAGCGCCGAAGCCGTTGTCGATGTTGACGACGGATACGCCGGCAGCACAGCTGTTGAGCATGGCCAGGAGGGCCGACAGGCCGTGGAAATTGGCACCATATCCGATACTGGTCGGCACGGCGATGACCGGTTTGTCGACGAGGCCGCCGACGACGCTGGCCAGAGCCCCTTCCATGCCGGCGACGACGATATTTACGTTGGCCCGGCGGATATCATCGACGCGGGCCAGGAGGCGGTGGATGCCAGCGACGCCGACGTCGTAGATGCGTTCGACGCGGTTGCCCATGATTTCCGCCGTCAAGGCCGCTTCTTCGGCAATGGGGATATCGCTCGTCCCGGCGGTAATGACCGAAATGAGACGGTCGCCATTGACGACGGTTTTATCCTTATGCTGATAGACCATACGGGCCAATTCGTCATACTGGGCAGCCGGATGGCGTCCGGCCAGGGCGTCGTAGACGGCCTTATCGGCCCGCGTGCCGATGACGTTGTCGTACTTCTCCATAAGGATGTCCAGGATCCGTACCGACTGATCGACAGTCTTGCCGGCACAGTAGACGACTTCCGGGAAGCCGCAGCGCTGCTGACGCTGCAAGTCCAGTTTGGCAAAGCCCAAATCGAGGGTTTCCTTATTTTCTTCCATAGTTACTCCTTAAAACCATTTTTTTCCCATGCCTTATATAAGACGATGCCGACCGACATGGACAGGTTCAGCGATTCCGTATCGGGACGCATGGGAATGGTCAGTACGTCATCGCAGCAGTCCAGGAAAGGACCGGGCAGGCCGTTGCCTTCGTTGCCGAAGGCCAGGATGACAGGCTGACTGTAGTCGGCGTCGACATACGAGACGGTCCCTTCCGGAGCCGTCCCATAGACCTGGCGGTCCTCGTCGGCACAGAACTGGTCCAGCTGTTCATCGGTCACGTCCTGGACGACGGGGACCTTGAAGATAGCCCCCATGGCACTGCGGATGGTCTTGTCATTATAGACGTCGACACTGCCTTCGCTGAGCAGGACGGCGCCGGCATTGGCCGCAGCCGCCGTGCGCAGGATGGTCCCCAGATTGCCCGGGTCCTGGATGGAGCGCAGATAGAGGACGGCCTTTTCCGGCGCAATGGCCGGCAGGCTGTCGAAAGTATAGGCAAAGAAAGGCAGCATGGCCGCCAATCCCTGGGGCGTCCTGGTGTCTTTCAGCTTGTCATAGACGCTGTCGGTGACGGCATAAAAAGTCCAGCCCAGTTCGAGGCCTCTGGCATAGAGAGCTTCAAAGCCATCCAGGGCCCGCCCCTTTTCCGAGACGAAGCAGATGGCATCGGGAATAGCCATAGCCGCTGCGTCGGCAATGACCCGCAGGCCTTCGACGAAGACGCGCTGATGGGCCTGGCGGCCTTTCTTCTGCTTCAGGGAGCAGGCCATCTTGACCCACTGGTTGTCGCGGGACGTAATTTCGTTCATAGTACCTCCTATCTACCCGCCATGCGGATAAAAAAAGGGACCTCGCATGATAACTTTCATGCGACAGTCCCTCTCGTATAAGCCATGATTACTGCTGATCCGGCTTGTCGTCCTGATGTCCGTTATTCTTGAGCAGGCTTTCGCGGTTCTGCTGGATGCTGGACAAGGTCTTTTCCAATGTCGATTCAACGTATTTGAGGACATCGCCGGCATAGGTAATGGAGCTGTTCTTCAGCTGTTCCGACGAATCGTTGGCATTCTGGATGATCTGGTTGGCATGTTCCTGAGCCTGCCGTACCAGTTCGCTTTCTTCTGTCAATTTGGCAATATAATCCTTGGCCTGGGCGACCATGCTTTCGGCATGATGCTGGGCATCGGAAATGATCTTATCTTTTTCGGACAAGACTTTCTTGGCCTGTTCCAATTCGGCCGGCATGGATTCTTTCAAATCGTCGATGATCTGAAGGATTTCTTCTTCTTCGACCATCTTCTTATTGGTAAAAGGCATCTTCGAGGCGTTCATTACCAAACTTTCCAAATCTTCTAACAGTTTATCCGAATTCATGTATTCTCCACTCCTAAGCATTGTACTTGTCTGCAAACTTCTCTTTCAGTTTCTGTTCGACATAATCGGGAACCATATCGTCGAGCTTGCCGCCGAAGCAGGCCAGTTCGCGGATACCTGTCGAGCTGATATACGAATACTGGGTACTGGTCATGATGAAGACCGTTTCGATACGCGGTTCCACCTTCTTCATGAGCAGGGCCCGCTGGAATTCGTATTCAAAATCGCTCAGGGCGCGCAGGCCGCGGATGATGATAGTCGCACCGTGTTCGATGGCATATTCGTTGAGCAGGCCATGGAAGCTGACGACTTCAATGTTGGGAATGTGTTTTGTCGTTTCCCGCAACATCTCTTCCCGTTCTGCCATCGAGAACAAGGGCTTCTTCGACGGGTTCTCAAAAACAGCGACGATGAGCTTGTCGACAAGCTGGCTCCCCCGTTCAAAAATGTCAATGTGTCCGTTGGTGACAGGATCAAAACTGCCGGGACAAATACCGATTCGCACTTTCTAGACTCCTTCCTGACGACGGCGGATAAAGGCAATCCGCGTGTCTTTCCCATAGGATTTTTCTCTGATGACCTCATACAATGGGCTCTCCGTTATACCTTCGTTCCGGCTGTATTCCATCAGAATCAATCCTCCCGGAGCCAGCAAATCGTATTCACCTATCAAAGCGATTGTATCGTTCACCAAATTTTTGTTATACGGCGGGTCCGCAAAGATATAATCAAATTTGCGTCCCTGCAGCCGCGCCAGGGCTTTGGCCGAGTTAAGGCGCAGCACTTCGACGCAGTCTGCAAAGCCGCAAAGGGCTGCATTCTGGCGGATGAGCTGCTGCGTGTAATGGTCGATGAAGACAGCCGATGCCGCACCGCGGCTCAGCGCTTCCAGCCCGAGGGCACCCGTACCGGCAAAGATATCGAGGACAGCGGCACCGCGCAGGCCGCCGCTGTTTTCGAGGATGTTGAAGAGACTTTCCCGCGTACGGTCCAGCGTCGGCCGGGTCAGCATCCCCTTCGGGGACTTCAGGACCCGTCCTCTGGCACTGCCGGATATGATTCTCATAGGCTCACCTGCTCGTACATAGTTAATTATACACGTTTTTTATTACATATCAATCTATTTTTTCTTAATTCGTTCGACCTTCAGTTCCTTGCCGTGCATGAGGCGGATGATGTTGTCTTTATGGCGCACGACGACCAGCAGGGCTGCCAGCAGGCCGAAAATCGTCAGCGGCAGGGGTTCGTTGAAAAAGAACATGGTAACGGGCACCAGGATGGCCGCTACGATGGAACCGAGGGAAACGATGCGCGTCAGGGCGACGATGACGGCCCAGACGCAGAAGACGATGAGCGTTTCCCACGGGGCCAGGAACAGGATGATGCCCAGGCCCGTGGCGACGCCCTTGCCGCCTTTGAACTTGAGGAAAATCGAGCACGAATGGCCGACGATGGCCAGCAGGCCGCCGGCGATCATGAAGTAGATCTGCGTGTCCGTACTGCCCAGGCCCGACTGGCTGGCGACCTGGCCGAGGTAGACGCCGAGCATCCCCTTGGCGACATCGCAGATGAGGACCAGCAGGCCGCCGACGGCGCCGAAGACGCGGTAGGCGTTGGTCGCCCCCGTGTTATGGCTGCCGTAGTCCCTGATATCTGTATGATACAAGGCCTTGCCGATGACCAGACCGCTTGGGAAGGACCCGGCGATATAGGCCAGTACCAGGCAGAGGATTCCGAGCATCATAAGCTTTCACCGTCCTTCTTCCCGCGCAGGATGAGCCGGATCGGCGTCCCTTCAAAGCCGAAGGTTTCGCGCAGGCGGTTTTCCAGAAAGCGCAGGTACGAGAAATGCATGAGCTGCGGTTCGTTGACGAAGAGGATGAACGTCGGCGGCTGGACCGAAGCCTGGGTCATGTAGTAGATCTTGAGCAGCTTGCCGCCCTTGGCCGGCGGCGGATTGGTCAGCTGGGCATCTTCGATGAGTTCGTTGAGGACGCTCGTCGACACGCGCATGTGCTGCTGTTCCGACACGAACTTGACCATGTCGGCCAGGCGGTTGATGCGCTGCTTGGTCAGGGCCGAAGCGAAGAGGATGGGCGCATACTGGAGGAAAGCCAGTTCGCGGCGGATGTCTTCTTCAAATTTGTGGCTCGTCTTGCTGTCCTTTTCGACGAGGTCCCACTTGTTGACGACGATGATGCAGCCCTTGCCGGCTTCATGGACGTAACCGGCTATCTTCGTATCCTGTTCGGTCACGCCTTCTGTGGCATCGATGACCAGGACGGCGATATCCGAACGGTCGACGGCGCGCAGGGCCCGGACGACGCTATAGCGTTCGACAGGCATGTCGATCTTGGCCTTGCGGCGCATACCGGCCGTATCGATGAGGACGAAATCCGTCCCTTCATAGGACCAGTGGGTATCGATGGAATCGCGCGTCGTCCCCGGCACGTTGCTGACGATGACCCGTTCCTGCCCCAGGAGGGCATTGGTCAGGGATGACTTGCCGACATTCGGCCGGCCGACGAGGGCGATGTGGATGGCTTCGTCGTCATCGTCCATGGCCGGGACTTTCTTGATGTACTTCAGGACTTCGTCGAGGAGGTCGCCGAGGTTCATCAGGTTGACAGCCGAGACGCCGATGGGGTCGCCCAGGCCGAGGCTGTAAAATTCGTAGATATTCATTTCTTGTTCGACGCTGTCGATCTTGTTGACGACCAGGATGACCGGCTTGCCGCATGAGCGAAGGATGTGGGCGATTTCTTCATCCTGAGGCTGGACGCCGACTTTGCCGTCGACGACATAGAGGATGACGTCAGCTTCGCGGATGGCCAGTTCAGCCTGATAACGCATACTGGTAAAGATATGGTTATCTGAATCGACGAATTCGATGCCGCCCGTATCGATCATGGTGAATTCCTGGCCGAGCCATTCGGCGTCGAAATAAATGCGGTCGCGCGTCACGCCGGGAATGTCTTCGACGATGGAAATGCGCTTCTTGACAATGGCATTGAAGAGCGTCGATTTGCCGACGTTCGGACGCCCGACGACAGCGACTAAGGGTTTGTACATGGCAGAATCCTTTCTATAGACGAAAAAAGGATAACCGGTAGAGCCCGGCTATCCCCTTTTTGTGAAACCTTAGTTGTTTTCTTCTTCTTTATCCTGGTTATCGAGATAGTTGCGAACTTCCTGTTCTTCTTCATCTTTCTGAATGGCCAAGACGCTGAGAGAAATCTTTTTCTTATCCGTATCGATGCCGATGATCTTGACGTTCATGACATCGCCGATGTTGACCAGGTCTTTGACAGCAACGCCGCGTTTTTCCGTCAATTCGGAAATGTGGAGCAAGCCCTGCAATTCCGGATCGATGGCCAGGATAGCGCCGAAGGGCAGGAGCTTCTTGACTTCGCCTTTGACGATATCGCCGACTTCAAATTTTTCGATAGCAGCGATCCAGGGGTTCTTCTGGAGTGCTTTCAAGGACAAGGAAATACGGTTCCGTTCTTTATCGAATTTCTGAACGAGGACCTGGAGTTTTTCACCCGTATGGAGAACGGCATCGACAGAGCTGATGCGTTTCCAGGAAATGTCGGAAATGTGGAGCAGGCCTTCTACGCCGCCGAGGTCGATGAATGCACCATAGGGCATGATCTTGACGACCGTGCCTTCGAGGACAGCGCCTTCTTCAATGTGTTTGAGGGCTTCTTCGCGTTTTGCTTCGCGTTCTGCTTCGAGGACGGCTTTGCGAGAAAGGACGAGGCGGTTCTTGTGTTCGTCGATGTCAATGACTTTGACCTGGAAGGTCTGGCCTACGAGATAGTCCAAAGATTTAACGAATTTGATATCGCCCTGGGAAAGGGGAATGAAACCACGCAGGGATTTGATGGAAACGACAAGGCCAGCCTTGTTCGTTTCTTTACCTGTACATTCGACGAGCTGGTCGTTTTCAAAAGCATCGCGGACTTCTTTCCAGTCTTCGACTTTTTTCATCTTGACGAGGGAAACGACGATAGCTCCTTCTTCCTTGATGTTGTTGGCGATTTCAACAGTCAGTTCGTCGCCGACTTTGACAAAGTCACTTGCTTTTTCCGGAGCGGGAACAGCCATTTCCTTTTTCGGCAGGATTGCTTCTGCTTTCGTACCGATGGAAACATAGGCAGCATCATCATTCACAGAAATAACCGTGCCTTTGACCACGTCACCTTTCTTTGGATTTTCTTCATAGTCATACTTGTCCAACAATTCTTCACTCATTACTTCTGTGCCTTCAGCTTGCAAATTTTCCATAATCTTAACAACCTCCTGTATTATCCAATCCGGCGTGGAAGCGCCGGCTGTAATGCCTATATGATTCATACCACGGAACCAGGCCGTATCCAATTCGGCTGCTGTTTCGATGTGGTATGTCGGGCAATCCTGTTCACGGCATACCTGCGCGAGGCGGCCTGTGTTGGCGCTGTTCTTGCCGCCAATGACGATCATGGCGTCCACATGGCCTGCCAGTTCTATCGCTGCCTGCTGACGCTGCTGCGTCGCCGTGCATATGGTCATATGCACATCGAGATGATTGGTCTTTCGTTGCAGGATAGCGGCGATACGCTTGAATTGCTCTTGAGAGAACGTCGTCTGGACGACGACTCCCATAGAATCGCAAAAGGGAATTTTTTCAGCTTCTTCTTCCCTATCTATTATAATAGCACGATTTGCCCCCCATTGTGAAATGCTAATTACTTCAGGATGGGATTTTTCTCCTACTATTATGAGTTTTTCGCCCTTTTCGACGATGTTTTTAGCGTCTTGTTGGGCCTTTTTGACGTGTGGACACGTCGCATCTATGACTTTTAGTTCTTTTTGGTCAGCCTGTTCATAGACATCCGGGCCGACTCCGTGAGAGCGTATCAGGATGACAGCCCCCTTGTCGACATCGTCCAGCGAGTCGACCGGCGATACGCCATGAGCGGCTAAACGCCCGACAACTTGCGGATTGTGGATGATGGGTCCCAGGGTATGCGTCCCCTTTTCGGCCTGCCCCGCAAGCTCGACAGCCCGGCGCACACCATAGCAAAAGCCACAGGCCGCGGCGAGAGTTACTTTCATTTTGCGTCCCCTTTATACTGATTTTGCATAGCTATGATAATATCGCGGATTTCGTCGGAAAAACCTTTGACCAAGTCGCGATCCGACGCCTTTCCCTGCGGTGCCGGGACGGGTTTGCCAAAGATGACCCGGACGGGACCGGTCTTTTTCGGCAGGAATTCGGAATTGACGATAGCCGCCGGCAGGACCGGCACCTTGGCCTTGATGGCGATTCCGGCAAAGCCTTCATGGAAAGGCCCGACTTTGCCGCCCCGCGTCCGCTTCCCTTCAGGGAAAATCCCCAGGACCTCGCCGCTCTTCAGGACCCGGAAGGACTCGATGACGGCTTTGCGGTCGATGTGGCCGCGGTGGACCGGGAAGGTGTGGACATAGCGCAGGAACCAGCCCATGAGGGGATTGCGGAACAATTCCTCTTTAGCCATGAAATGGATCAGATGATGGCGCATGGCCGTCCCCAGCAGGGGCGGATCGAAATTGCTGGCATGATTGCAGACGACCAGGAACGGCCCCTTTTCGGGGATGTTCTCTTCGCCGATGACTTCCATGCCCAGGACGCCGTAGGTAGCGACATTGAAAATCTTGCGGATCACGCCATATGTAAAGGTATGCATCAGCCTCGCTCCTTCATCAGGCCCAGGATGACGTCGGCCGTCTGCTCTAAATCGAGATTGCTGTTGTCGACGACGATGGCATCGTCGGCCTTCTTCAGCGGCGAAACGGCGCGGTGCGAATCCATATCGTCGCGGGCGGCGATACTGGCAGCGATTTCTTCATACGTCTCGCTGCCGCCTTTGGCCTGGACTTCCAAATAACGGCGGCGGGCCCGGGAATCGACAGACGCCGTCAGGAAGATCTTGAGGTCTGCCTGGGGCAGGACGACAGTCCCGATATCGCGGCCGTCGAGGATGACGCCGCCTTCTTTAGCCATGGCCTGCTGTAATTTTACCAGTTTTTCCCGTACGACTGCAAGAGCCGCGACGGCAGAAACATGGGAAGATACGCGCTGGGTCCGGATGGCTTCGGTCACTTCCGTCGATCCGACGTAGACGCGGCACAGGTCTGCCTGCGGTTCCAGGCGGATATCAATGGTATCGACGAGGTCACGGACCGCTTTTTCATCAGAAAGGTCGATGCCTTTTTCCAGGACGGCCCAGGTAAAGGCCCGGTACATGGCACCCGTATCGATATACAAGTAATGGACCCGGTTGGCCAGGACCTTGGCGACACTGCTCTTGCCCGCTCCGGCCGGCCCATCAATGGCAACCGTCAATTTTCGCATGGTATGCACTCCTTTGTAGCGGCCGCCGTTCCGGCGACGAAGCCCGTCGAAAAGGCTGCCTGCAGATTATAGCCGCCAGTAAAGGCGTCGATGTCGATGACTTCTCCGGCAAAATAGAGATTGGGGACAAGTTTCGACTCCATCGTCTTGGGCTTGATTTCCTTGACGGCAATGCCGCCAGCCGTGACGATGGCTTCTTCAATGGGACGCGTCCCGGTCACGGTCAGGCTCAGGGCCTTGAGGGTATCGACCAGGTCCTGCCGCTGTTCCCGGGAAATCTGGTTGACCGGACAGGCAGCGGCGATGCCGGCCTGGTCGAGGACGATGGGGATGAGTCGCTGCGGCAGGAGGTCCTTCAGCCCATTGGCGGCCTCTTTGCGGATGTATTTCTCGAAATCCCGCCGCAGCCGGGCGTCGAGCTTTTCCTTGGACAAGGCCGGTTTGAGGTCGATGCGCAGCTGCATGGGAAAAGCACAGGACTTCTTATGGGCCGCCTCGGTACTGAGCATGAGGATGATCGGCCCGGACACGCCGAAATGAGTGAAGAGCATCTCGCCGAAATAGGAGGCAGCTTTCTTGCCCCGCTTCCACAGCGATGCTTCGACATTGCGCAGGGACAGGCCCGACAGGGTGTGAGGCCAGGTTTCTTCCGTCGTAAAGGGAATGAGCGATGGTTTCAGCTCCGTCACGCTGTGTCCCAGGCTGCGGGCAAAGCCGTAGCCGTCGCCTGTCGAACCGGTCACGGGATAGGACATGCCGCCCGTCGTGATGATACAGGCGTCGCCTTCGTAATTCCCCGACGCCGCACTGACGACCATGCGGCTGCCCCAGGCCTTGACGGCGTGGACAGCGTCGCTCAGATGGAGGTCGACGCCCTTCTGGCAGAGCTTGCGATAGAAGAGCTTGCGCACTTCGATGGCACTGTCCGACTGGGGGAAGATGCGGCCGCCCCGTTCCTCCTTGGTAGCCAGGCCCCAGGTATGCAATTTATCCAGCAGATCCTGATTGGTAAATTGTTCATACGTACTGTAGAGGAATTTGCCGTGGCCCGGCGTATGGACGATGAAATCGGCCATGCTGCACGAATTGGTCAGATTGCAGCGGCCCTTGCCGGTAATGCCCATCTTCTTGCCGACGATATCATTTTTTTCAAATAAGTGTACCCTGGCCCCGGCTTCTGCCGCGGCCAGCGCAGCCATGATGCCGGCCGCACCGGCACCGATGACGAGTATTTCCTTCATAGGCACTCCTGTTTATTTATATTGGTAGAGTTCCGCCACTTCTTCGCGGGTCAGCTTGCGATAGGCCCCGCGCTTGACACCGCTCAGGGTCAGGAAGGCGTACTGGACGCGGCGCAGGTTGTGGACCTGGTAGCCGAAGAACTCGAACATGCGGCGGACCTGGCGGTTGCGTCCTTCATGGATGGTGATTTCCACACTGGTCAGGTTCGTCTTCGGGTCATAGCCGATATAGTAGACATCGGCCGGGGCCGTCATGCCGTCCTTCAGCTCGACGCCGTCTGCCAGGTGCTGCAGGACCGAATCGGCAATGCGCCCTTTGACCTTGACTTCATAAGTCTTGTCGACGAGGCGGCTGGGATGCATGAGGATGTTGGCCAGTTCACCGTCATTGGTCATGATCAGCAGGCCTTCCGTATTCTGGTCCAGGCGGCCGACGGCGTAGATGCGGTCCTTTTCCTTCCTGAAATAGTCCATGACCGTCGCCCGACCCTGGTCATCGCTCGACGTGGTGATGACGCCCTTGGGCTTGTTGAACAGATAATAATGCTTCGGCTGCGCTTCCAGGGTCTTGCCGTCGACGGCAATGCGGTCCTTGTCGGGGTCGACTTTCGTCCCCAGTTCGCGGACAATGACGCCGTTGACGCGGACGCGCCCTTCTAATATCATCTTTTCCGAAGCGCGCCGCGAAGCGACACCGCAGTTACTCATCACTTTCTGTAACCGTTCTTCCATCAGTTGCATCCTCCGTAATATCTGCCGGCATGCGGCCGGCTAAATCGGCCAGGGAATCCATGCCGATACATTCTAAAAAATAAGCAGACGTGCCGTATAAAATCGGCCGTCCTGGGCTGTCCTTGCGCCCCAGTTCGACGACGAGGCCCTGCTGGACCAGCGACGTCAGGACCCGTTCTGACGAGACACCGCGCAGCTTTTCGATTTCAGCCCGCGTAATGGGCTGCTTGAAGGCGACGATGGCCAATACTTCCAGTGCCATAGAGGACAACTCCGTCGTCCCCGTCCGGACCCATTGCAGGGCATCGTGGAGGTCCGGCCGCGTGACCAGCTGAAAGCCGCCGGCGACACGGATGAGGACGATACCCCGCCGCTGGCTGCTGAGCAGGTGCTGCAGGCGGTCTGCCGTCGCTTCCGTTTCGGCCTGGGTCCAGCCCGTATGGGCGCAGATGGCCGTCACCGTCATGGGGTCGCCGCTCAGAAAGAGCAGGGCTTCCAGCAGAGCCGTAGGCTCGATGGTATCAGTTTGGCGTGTATCGTAAGGCAATGGTATTCCCATCCTCTCCTTCAGCAACAGTAGCGCATTGGCCGATTTTCAGCAGTTCCAGGACGGCCAGGAAGGTGACGACCAGTTCGACCCGGGACCGGCAGGTCCTGAATATGGCGTCGACGGCCATCGTACCCTGGGCACGGCGCAGGGCGTAAGTGACGCGGCGCATGCACTCTTCGACGCTGTAGATTTCCTTCTGTATGCGGATCTCTACGGCTGTCGGCTCGGGAAGGGCCTGGCAGACCTTGTGGAACGCCTGGTAGAGGGCCTCTGTGTCGATATGGCCGGCAAAGCGGGCCTCATAGGGCATGGCCGTCGGCAGGCGCCCCAGCATGAGGCTGCGGGCATCCCACAACTGTCCCATAGCCTGGGACAGGGCTTTCATCTTTTTATATTCGACGAGCTGGCGGACCAGCGCTTCCTGCGGGTCTTCTTCCTCCTCTTCAGCCAGTTTCGGCTGCTTAGGCAGCAGCAGGCGCGATTTGATCTGCAACAGCGTCGCTGCCATGACGAAGAACTTGCTGGCATAATCGACATCGAACGTGTCGATGTCCGCTACGTAGGCGTTGAACTGGTCTGTAATCTCGACGATAGGTATGTTATAAATATCGACTTTGTTCTTTTCGATGAGATAGAGCAGCAGGTCCAGGGGACCTTCAAAATCCGATACTTTATACTTGTATTCTGTCATGATTCATTATAACTCATTTTCCCATGAATGTGAATTTCACTGGACTGCGAAAAGGAGCTGTCCTAAGACAGCTCCTTTGTTTTGCAAGGGACTCGTCGGCCACGGCCAACGCCGCTCACACGCTCGTTGTTTTTTTGGTGCCGGGGACCGGAATCGAACCGGTACGGATATCTCTATCCGACGGATTTTAAGTCCGTTGCGTCTGCCAGTTCCGCCACCTCGGCATGACGAAAGATGAAAATATGGAGGCGGCACCCAGAATCGAACTGGGGATGAAGGTTTTGCAGACCTCTGCCTTACCGCTTGGCTATGCCGCCATATATGGAGCGGAAAACGAGACTCGAACTCGCGACCCCCACCTTGGCAAGGTGATGCTCTACCACTGAGCTACTTCCGCATTTGTGGTGCTCAGGGACGGAATTGAACCGCCGACACGGGGATTTTCAGTCCCCTGCTCTACCGACTGAGCTACCTGAGCAATTGGCGACCCCGATCAGATTTGAACTGACGATCTTCGCCGTGACAGGGCGACATGTTAAACCGCTACACCACGGGGCCACTTTCTTTCGTTCTTTCGAGGTTGTTTCGGTATTTCTTAGTGCCTCGAACAAAAACTATTTTACTACAAGAAGGATGTTTTGGCAAGTACTTTTTTTATTTTTTTCAAACTTTTTTTGTAGGAATGAAAAAGACGCCCGTCATGGCCGAAGCCATCACCGGGCGTCCTGATGAATTCAAAAAAGGTTATTTTGCATAATCCACCATCCGCGTTTCGCGGATGACGACGACTTTGATCTGGCCTGGGTATTCCAGTTCCGCTTCGATGCGTTTGACGATGTCGTGGACCAGCAGGACACAGTCCGATTCATCCAGCTTGTCCGGCTTGACCATGACGCGGATTTCGCGGCCGGCCTGGATGGCGAAGCAGTCTTCGACGCCATCGAAAGATTCGGCGATTTCTTCGAGTTTCGTCAGGCGTTTCAGATAGTTTTCCAGCGTTTCCCGGCGGGCACCCGGACGGGCAGCCGATACGGCATCTGCCGCCGACACCAGGACGGCTTCGACGCTGTGCGCTTCTTCATCGCCGTGATGGGCAGCGATGCAGTTGACGACCAGCTTGGATTCGCCGTATTTCTTGGCGATTTCCGTACCGATCGAAACGTGAGTCCCTTCCAGTTCGTGGTCCAGGGCCTTGCCGATATCGTGGATGAGCCCGGCCCGTTTGGCCAGGTTTTCATCGACGCCCAGTTCAGCGGCCATGATGCCGGCCAGCTGAGAGACTTCGATGGAATGGCGCAGGACATTCTGGCCATAACTGGTACGATAGCGCAGGCGGCCGAGGATTTTGATGAGTTCAGGATGCAGACCGTGAACGCCCGTTTCATACGTCGCCTGTTCGCCAGCTTCGCGGATCTTCTGATTGACTTCTTTGCGGGCCTTTTCGACCATTTCTTCAATGCGTGCCGGATGGATACGGCCATCGGCAATCAGTTTTTCCAGAGCAATGCGGGCGATTTCACGGCGTATGGGATCAAAGCACGACAAGATGACCGCTTCCGGCGTATCGTCGATGATGAGATCGACGCCGGTCAGCGTTTCAATAGCCCGGATATTGCGTCCTTCACGGCCGATGATGCGGCCTTTCATTTCATCGTTCGGCAGGGAAACGACAGATACTGTCGTTTCGGCGACGTGGTCAGCAGCACAGCGCTGGATGGCCATGGAAATGATTTCCCGGGCCTTGCCTTCGGCTTCTTCCTTGGCCTGGTCTTCCAGGTTCTTGATCATCTGCGCCGTTTCGTGCTTCACTTCGGTCTGGACGTTGTTCAGGAGCAATTCCTTGGCATCTTCATATGTCAAGCCGGAAATCCGTTCCAGTTCAGCCATCTTCTGTTCATGAAGGGCTTCGATTTTTTCCTGCATCCGCGTCACTTCATCTTCCTTACGCTGCAGGGCATCTTCCTTCTTTTCCATGGAATCGGATTTCTTGTCCAAATGTTCTTCTTTCTGCAACAGGCGCCGTTCAAAACGCTGCAATTCATTGCGGCGTTCCTTGTGTTCCCGTTCCGCATCGTTGCGCATCTTGTGGACTTCTTCCTTCCCTTCCAGGACGAGTTCCTTCTTACGGGCTTCTGCGTTCTGCTGGGCCGTGGCAATGATGCGCTGTGCTTCGACTTCGGCCTGGCCGATCTTGCCTTCGGCGATTTTCTTACGGTAAATATAGCCCGTACCGCCGCCGATGAGACCGCAGGCGACTGCTGCAGCAATAATCGTTAGCATAGTAATGGATTCACCTCCCCTTTCACAAAAAAAAGCCGAACTCGCAGTCCGGCTTTTTTTATGAGTATGTAAAATTTACTTCATGTTCAAAAAACCTACAATTATGCAAAATATAGACCAGTGTATCAAACCGGCTCTCTTAATTGTAAATTTTTTTTATATCAATGTCAAGATAGACTTAGTCAAGATTAACTTATCAATGGACCGTAAAATCTTCCAGGACGTCCCGTATGACTGAGGGCGAAAAGCCGCGGTACTGTAAAAAACGGGCCGCCTTGCGGGCTTCATCGGCGCGATAAGAGAACTTGCGCTTCACCAGATCCCCGGCCAGGGCGTATTCGTCGGGCCGCTCGACGTCTTCCGGTACGGGCAGGCAGCGGCGGCGCAGGCGGTTGACGATATACAAGTGGCCGTACTGCCCTTTGCGGGCATAATAGCGGTACACGTCACGGGCCAGGCGCTGGTCGTCGAGGAAGTGTTCCCCTTCCAGGGCGGCCACGACGTCCTCGAGGACGTCGTCGTCAACACCGCGGCGGCGCAGCTTGGCCTTCAGCTCCCCTTCGCTGAGAAAGCGGACGTTGAGGAGCTGCAAGGCTTTTTCGTAAGCTTCGCGATAGTCCATTTAGGCTTCGTCGCTGTTTTCAGCAGTTGTATCCGCCGCATCCAGGGACGCCGTATCTTCTTCTTCCATGGCTTCGTCGAATTTTTCCGGTTCTGCTGCCAGGGTATCGCGGATGATCTTTTCCACTTCGTCCGTGATTTCCGGATGTTCCTTCATGAAAATCTTGACGTTTTCCTTCCCCTGGCCCAGGCGTTCACCCTTATAGGAATACCAGGTACCGCTCTTTTCGATGATATCCATGGACGTACCCAAATCGAGGACCGTGCCTTCGCGGGAAATGCCCGCACCGTACATGATGTCGAATTCGCAGTGCTTGAAAGGTGGAGCCACTTTATTCTTGACGACTTTGACCCGCGCCCGGTTGCCGATGACATCGCCGCCGGACTTGATGGCTTCGCCCTTGCGGATTTCCATGCGGATCGAAGCGTAGAATTTCAGGGCCCGGCCGCCAGTCGTCGTTTCCGGGTTGCCGAACATGACGCCGACTTTTTCGCGGAGCTGGTTGATGAAGATGACGATGGCTTTGGACTTGGAAATGATGCCCGTCAGTTTGCGCAAGGCCTGGCTCATGAGGCGGGCCTGGAGACCGACGTGGGAATCGCCCATTTCCCCTTCGATTTCTGCTTTCGGGACCAGGGCGGCTACGGAGTCGACGACGATGATGTCGACGGCGCCGCTGCGGACGAGTTCTTCCGTGATTTCCAAGGCCTGTTCGCCATTATCGGGCTGGGAAATGAGCAGTTCATTCGTGTCGACGCCGAGGTGGCGGGCATAGACCGGATCCAGGGCGTGTTCGGCATCGATGAAAGCGGCAATGCCGCCGCTCTTCTGGGCCGAGGCGATGGCATGCAGGGCCAGGGTCGTCTTGCCTGACGATTCAGGACCGTAGATTTCGATGACGCGGCCGCGGGGATAACCGCCGACGCCGACGGCCAGGTCGACGGCCAGGGAACCCGATGAGATGACTTCCAGGTTCATCTTGTCGGCGACGTCGCCGAGGCGCATGATGGCGCCTTTGCCGAAATCCTTTTCAATCTTGCGCATTGCATTTTCAAGTGCTGTCTGTTTTGCGTCCAAATTGTCTCCTCCTAACTATGCGTTCTTTGTATGTGTCACTATATAGTGGACTAAGTAATAGACGGCCCGCAGGGCAGCCCGCTGTTTGACTTCGACCCGGCCGCCGTGATAGACGTTGCGGTGGGTCACGGTCCCCCAGGGACCGCTGATGCCCGTATAGACCAGGCCGACGGGCTGGTCCGGCGTACCGCCGCCGGGGCCGGCAATGCCCGTCGTACTGACGGCCAGGTCCGTCCCGTACAGGCGGCGGCTGCCTTCGGCCATTTCAGCAGCCGTCTGTGCGCTGACGGCCGTATAGCGTTCCAGCGTATCGTGAGAAACGCCGAGTATCTTTTCTTTCATTTCATTGCAGTACGTCCCGGCCGAGCCGCGGAAGTAATCGGAAGCGCCCGGCACATCGGTGATGAGCGAGCCCACCAGGCCGCCGGTACACGATTCGGCAGCGCTGACGGAATAGCCGCCGTCGCCGACGATCTGGCCCAGGACATGGGCCATGGTATCGTCGTCGAAGCTGACAATCTGGCCAGCCAGCCGGCGGCGGACTTCCCCTTCCAGGGGAGCCAGCAGGGCCCGCGCCTGATCTTCCCGGTCAGCCCGGGCCGTCAGGCGGACTTCGACGAAGCCTGGCCGGGCATACATGGCCAGGGTCGGATTCGATTGCTCCTTGACCAGGTCCATGAGTTTCTCTTCGATGAAGGCTTCGCCCATGTCATAGATTTTGATATAGCGCGAAGCGATGCAGCCCTGGCTGCCAAAGGTCTGGAGCAGCCACGGTTTCAGGCGGTTTTCATACATCCAGCGCATTTCCGTCGGCGGTCCCGGCAGGTGGACCAGGGTCTTGCCGCCTTGCTGCATGGCCACACCCGGTGCCGTACCGGCGCCGTTATCGAAGAGGACGGCGCCCTGCGGGACCATGGCCTGGCGCTTCTGGTTTTCCGTCATGGCCGTGCTGCCGTGATGGACGAGGACCCATTGGCGGACCGATTCGGCAATGGTTTCATTATAAACGAGAGGCATTCCCATGAGGCGGGCGCCGATGATCTTGGTCATATCGCCCTGGGTCGGCCCGAGGCCGCCTGTGGTGATGACCATGTCGACGCGGGACAGGGCCGTCTTCAGGGCTTCTTCCATGCGCTGCGGGTTGTCGCCGACCGTCGTATGATAGATGACAGAATAGCCGATTTCATTGAGTTTCCTCGACAAGTAAGCTGAGTTATAATTGGTAATTTCACCTAACAGTAATTCGGAACCTGTCGTAACCAGTTCCACGAACATAAGCGATCACCTCGGTTAATCCATCCGTTCCGCTACGAGGTCATAGGCAAAGCCCTGGGCGATGCGGACGGGAATCATATCACCAGGCTGTACGTCCTGGGCGTCTTCCAGATAGGTCAGGCCATCGACGTCGGGAGCCTGGATTTCAATGCGCCCGACAGCCTGGCGGATACCCTTTTCTTCTTCTACTCTTTCGACGAGCATCGTATGGACAGAGCCTTCCAGTTCCTGATTGCGGATTTCCGATACCTTGGCCTGGATGGCCATGAGCTGATGATACCGTTCTTCCTTGACTTCTTCCGGAATCTGGCCGTCCATGAGGGCTGCCGGCGTGCCGTCTTCGCGGGAATAGGTGAAGACGCCGACATCGTCGAATTCCGTTTCCTTGACGAAATCACAGAGTTCCTGGAATTCTTCTTCAGTTTCGCCAGGGAAGCCGACGATGAACGTCGAGCGCAGGGTCAGCTTGCGGCCGTGGCTGCAGAGCTTCTTCATGAGGCTGCGCACATCGGCTTCGGAATCGCGGCGGTTCATGCGCTGCAAGACGGACTGGGAAATGTGCTGGAGCGGCAAGTCGACGTAGGGACAGATTTTTTCTTCCTTGACGATGAGGTCCATCAATTCATCCGTAAAGTAGTGGGGATAGAGATAGAACAGGCGGATCCAGCGGATGCCGTCGATCTTCACCAGCTGGCGCAGCAGTTCCGGCAACAGGGAATGACCGGCCAGGTCGACGCCATAGCTCGTCGTGTCCTGGGCGATGAGGTTGACTTCCTTGACGCCGTCGGCTGCCAGCTGCTGTACTTCGGCGACGACGGAATCGACGGGCCGGCTGTACAACTTGCCCCGTACATGGGGAATGATGCAGAACGAGCAGCCGTTGTTGCAGCCTTCGCCGATCTTCACATAGGCACTGTACTTCGGCGTCGTCCGCAGGCGGCTCGTATTCTGGTTGTAGAGATGGCTGACGTCGTCCATGAAGCAGGCTTTGCGCCCTTTCTTGACCGTATCGATGGCTTCCCAGATGCGGTCCCACGAACCGGTTCCCAAGAGGGCGTCGATTTCCGGCATTTCCTTCATCAAATCTTCTTTATACTGCTGGCTCAGGCAGCCCGTGACGATGAGTATCTTGCATTTCCCTTCCGTCTTGTATCGGGCAGCCTGCAATATCGTATCAATGGATTCCTGCTTGGCTTTTTCAATGAACGTACACGTATTGACGATAATGATATCCGCCTGGGGCAGGTCCTCTGTGATCTCCATATGGCGGTCGCGGAGGATGCCCAGCATGACTTCTGTATCAATAAGGTTTTTGGAGCAGCCTAAGCTGACAAATCCGATTTTTTCCATGTATCTTTACTTTTCCTTTCCGAAGCGAATTGATTTGATCCACCAGGCCTGCAAATCGCGGCGGCCCTGATCAGAATACTGTTTTTTTACGGGGAATAAGACGAGCTCCCGGCCTTTGGCATCGACTTCCGGGTTGGCCGGAGGCAGGGCTTCGCTCAAAAAAATGTGTCTCTGCCGCAAGACGTCAATAGCATCGGGCGAATAGAGCCAGTCGATGAAGGCGTTGGTCAATTCTCCATCTTCACACCAGTTGGTGACAGCCGCACCGGTCAGCCAGTACGACGTGCCGTCTTGAGGATAGAGGATGAAGATCGGCGCCCCGTCTTTGTAATACTGCCGGGCGACGGACGCGTCGGCGACGCCCATATCGGCTTCGCCGCTGGCTACGCGGCGGACATTGACCGACATGGACTTAGAATAGGCCGCTACATGGCTCTGGAGCGAGCTCAGATAGCGTTCACTGTCTTCCATGCCTCTCATTTCCACAAAAGAACAGAGGAACTCGCCGGCCATATCCATGGATGCCAGGTCCGGGAAAGCCAGGACCATACCCGGGTCGGTCAACAGGTCGTCCCAGGACTGAATCTGCATGCCCCGCCGTTCGTAATAGGCCTGGCTGAGGACGAAGACCATAGGGTTATACCAGAGGCCATTCCAGAGCTGTTCCGGGTCCTTCATGGACGGCGGCACTTTATCCGTGACCGGTGAGGCGTAGGGCTGCAAGATGCCGTTTTTCTTCTGAGCCTGCAAGTCGTCTTCCGAGGCGATGAGGATATCGGGCTTGACGCCGCCGTCGTCCTTCAGGGACTGGCGGATCTCGCTGTCGCTCTTGGAATAGATCTGGACGCGCAGATGTTTCTGTTCGTAAAAGCGCTGGGCCAGGCCGTCGTTGACATCCTGAGGCAAGTCGGAAAAGACGACGAGATGGCGTTCGGCTTCATACGCCCGCTGTGCTTCTTCCTGCTGGCGCTGTACCAGGATGGGCCCGCACAGGCTCAGGAGCAGGATGACGAAGAGGCTGAGCACGATAAAGGGCACGAATTTCTTCATTAGTTTCACCTGAATTTTCTAGTCTTAGCCGGTCCCCTCCCCTGCCTGCGGGGCGGAGCGGCATGCCGGCCGGCCTTATCGGGCCGTCTCCCTGCCTGATGACGCCGCGGCGCGATGAGGCATTTGGGGCCGTACCCGATGAGGTCCCGTCGGCCGGCCAGGCACAGGGCCTTATAGACAATATCATAATTGGCCGGGTTCTTATACTGCATCAGGGCCCGCTGCATCTGTTTCTCTTCCGGCCGGCGGGCGACGTAGACTTTTTCACCTGTCAAGGGATTGAGGCCTGTATAGTACATGGCCGTCGACAGGCTGCCCGGCGTCGGAATGAAGTCCTGTACCTGTTCCGGCTGCATATGCATATCCCGAAGGAATTCGGCCAGGGCGACGGCATCTTTCAGGGTACAGCCGGGATGGCTGGACATGAAATACGGGACGAGGTACTGTTTCTTCCCCAGTTCCCGGTTGGCTTCATCGAACCAGTCCTTGAACTTCAGGAAGGCATGGACGTCGGCCTTGCCCATGAGGTCCGTCACGTGCTTGACGACGTGTTCCGGCGCCACTTTCAGCTGGCCGCTGACGTGGTACTGACAGAGTTCCTTGACGAAAGCCTTGTTGTGGTCGGCCAGGACGTAGTCATAGCGCAGGCCTGAGCGGACGAAGACCTTCTTGACGCCTTTGACGCTGCGTATTTCCCGCAGCAGCTTCAGGTAATCGTCGTGGGATGTATTGAGGTTCGGGCACGTTTCGCTGCCGATGCAGTGGCGGTTGCGGCAGGCCCCGTCGGTGAGCTGCTTGGCACAGGCGACGTGGCGGAAGTTCGCCGTCGGGCCGCCGACATCGTGGATGTAGCCTTTGAAATCGGGCAGATGGGTCATGCGCTCCGTTTCCCTGACCAGCGATTCATGGCTGCGATGCTGGATGATGCGGCCCTGATGGCTGGCAATGGCGCAGAAATGGCAGTGGCCGAAACAGCCGCGCTGGCTGGTCAGGCTGAACTGGACCTCATGGAGGGCCGGAACGCCGCCGGCTGCGTCGTAATCAGGATGCCAGCGCCGCTGGAAGGGCAGTTCGTAGATAGCATCCATCTCGGCTGTCGTCAGCGGCAGGGCCGGCGGCGTCTGGACGACGAAGCGGTTCTCTGACGGCTGGATGATAGTCTTGCCGTAAAAGGGATCCTGTTCTTCGTACTGCATCTTGAAAGCCTTGGCAAAGGTCAATTTATCCTTCTTGACGTCTTCATAAGACGGACAGACGACGGTCTTATCTGAAATGGGCGGCCGGCTGGTGACGTAGCAGATGCCGCGGATGTCGTACATTTCGGCGACGGTCTTGCCTTCGGCCAGGGCGTCGGCGATTTCGACGACGGAATGTTCCCCCATGCCGTAGCTGAGGATGTCGGCCTTGCTGTCCAGGAGGATGGAATGGCGCACTTTATTGGACCAGTAATCATAGTGGGCAAAGCGGCGCAGGCTGGCTTCGATGCCGCCGATGATGATGGGCACATCCTTATAGGCTTCCCGCATGCGGTTGGCATAGACGATGGTCGCCCGTTCCGGCCGGTGGCCGGCTTCGCCGCCTGGCGAATAGCTGTCGCGGCTGCGGAATTTCTTGGCTGCCGTCTTTTCATTGAGCATGGAATCGAGATTGCCGGCTGTAATCAAAGCGGCCAGCCGCGGCCGTCCCAGTTTCTTGAACGGTTCGGCACTATGCCAGTCGGGCTGGGAAATGATACCGACACGATAGCCCCGGCTTTCCAATACGCGGCCGATGAGGGCTGCGGCAAAACCGGGGTGATCGACATAGGCGTCGCCATTGATGTAGACAAAATCGAGCTGATCCCAGCCGCGGCGTTCCATGTCCTCCCGGCTGGTTACTAAGAATTTCTCGCGCATATGGCTCCTTATTTAAATTAAAATCCAAATGATGAGCAGCAGGAAAATGATGATGCCGGCAATGATAGTGATTTCCGGCCATTTTCCCTGACGCTGCTTCTTCTTTTTATTGCTGTCCTTGCGGACTTTCTTCTTTTTGACGGGCATGATGGTCCGCACTTCCGGCTGCGGCGTCCGTTCTTCGACGTTTTCCTTGTATTCCCGGGCCAGGGCGATGCCGTCCAGTTCCAGGAAATTACCGTAATTGCGAAGAAAGCCCTTGACGAAGACGGCGCCGGGAATGGCATCGTATTCGTCCTTTTCCAGGGCTTCCAGGTATTCCCGCTTTATATTGAGGGCGTCGGACACGTCTTGCAGTGTCAGCCCCTGTTGTTCTCTTGCCAGTCGCAGCACTTCTCCGATCGACGATTCGTTCACTGTTGTTCCTCTCCCCATTCTCTATAATCGTACCTTTTATTATATAACAGATACGGCCAGGGGTACAGGGGTTCAGCTCAAATACTTCTGCTGGACTTCGTCGGCCGTCATGAGGATTTCCCTGGGCTTGCTGCCGTTATTGGGGCCGACGATGTGCATGGCTTCCATCATGTCGATCATGCGGGCTGCCCGCGTATAGCCGACGCGGAAGCGGCGCTGGAGCATGGACGTCGAAGCCTGGCCCGTTTCCAGGACCATGTCGATGGCCTGGCGCATGAGGTCGTCTTCAAAGAAATCGACGCTGTCTTCGGGATTTTCCGACTGGGCCTTCTGGACGGCTTCATCGTAATTGGGACCGCCCTGGGCCTTGATGAATTCGACCATTTCGTCGATTTCCGAATCGGAAATGAAAGCGCCCTGGACGCGGAGAGGCTTGGAAGCACCGAGAGGATAGAAGAGCATGTCGCCCTTGCCGATCAGTTTTTCTGCACCGGCCATGTCGAGGATAGTCCGCGAATCGACCTGGCTGGAAACAGCGAAGGCAATGCGGCTCGGGACGTTGGCCTTGATGAGACCCGTCAGGACGTCGACAGACGGCCGCTGCGTCGCCAGGACGAGGTGCATGCCGCAGGCACGGGCTTTCTGGCCCAGGCGGATGATGGACTTTTCCACGTCGTCTGAGGCCATCATCATGAGGTCGGCCAATTCGTCGATGATGATGACGATGAAAGGCATCGTGTCTTCCGGATGGAGTTCATTATAGCGGGAAATATCCCGCGTATGGGTGATGGCGAAGCGCTTATAGCGGTCGTCCATTTCCCGGACAGCCCAGCGCAGGACGCTGGCGGCCTTCTTCGGGTCCGTGACGACTGGCGTCAGCAAGTGCGGGATGCCGTTGTAATTGGATAATTCGACGACCTTCGGGTCGATGAGGATGAGCTTGACGTCTTCCGGCCGCTGCTTGAAGAGGATGCTGGCAATGAAGGTGTTGATGCAGACACTCTTGCCGGACCCGGTCGAACCGGCTACCAGGAGATGAGGCATCTTGGTCAGGTCGGCGACGATGGGGTTGCCGGCAATGTCTTTGCCCAGGCAGACCGGGACGCCGCCGGCGGCCTTGCGGAACGTATCCGTGTCGATGACATCGCGCAGATTGACACCGGTCAGCTTTTTATTCGGCACTTCGATGCCGACGGCCGCTTTGCCGGGAATCGGCGCTTCGATGCGGATATCCGTGGCGGCCAGTTTCAAGGCGATATCATCGGCTAAGTGGACGATTTTGCTGACTTTGACGCCCGCTGCCGGCTCCAGCTCGTAACGGGTGATGGACGGCCCCTGGCTGGCATTGAGTATCTTGGCATCGATGTTGAAGCTCTGCAGCGTTTCCTGGAGGATGCGGGCATTTTCCCGGACTTCATCGCTCAGGCCGACGATATGCTGCGGCCCCGGTTTGAGCATGCTCACCGGCGGCAGGCGGTACGTCTTTTCGCCAGCCGCTTTGGGGACGGCACTGCTCCCTTCTTCGCTGGTTTCGACAGCGACGCTGCTCTTTTCGACTTCAATGGGCTTGAGGTCGTCCATATCATGGCCAAGGACATCCGTTTCTCCGGCCAGTGAAGCTGCCGGGCCGGGCTGTACGTCATGGGCCGTCGGCACTGTATCGCCGACGACGGTTTCATGTATCTGACTGTAAGGCCGGGCGTCTTCCGGCATTTCCTCCGGCGTTTCCGGAACTTCTCCATACGAATCGTCGCTGGCCCAATCGTAAGGCACGTCTTCTTCGATAGGGCTGGCATCGAAGCGGACTTCTTCGACACCGTTGCCCAAGTCGCGGGCATCGGCAATGGTTGAGGCCGGTCGTTCCATATCAGCGGGATAATCATCGAGATTCCCACAAGCGGGACGCCCTGTGTCTACGGAATTCCCACAAGCGGGACGCCCAGCCTCTGCTGTCCGTTCCAGCAACCGTCCTGCGCCTTCCGTTGGTCGGCACCCGACGGGCTGGAAAGGCTCCGGGTCGTCCCCTACAATAGCGGAAGAAGCCTTGGCTTCTTCCGCCTGCAAATCGAAGATACGGCGGCGTTCGTGCCACTGTTTCAGGGACTGGGATGCGTCCTGAAGGCCTTCGACGGCCTTACCCGACACTTTGGCCGCTTCCTGGCCGGCCTTGTCGGCTACGACAGCCACAGGCTTAGAAATAGACCAATTCTTCCAGACCAGGAAGGTGACGATGCAGGCACCGGTAATAGCCATGACAGCTCCAAAAAATCCAAGAAACCGCCGCAGGACCGAGGCCATGACGGCCCCGACGATTCCCCCGCCGACAGATAAGCTGTGCGGCAGGAATTCCGTCCCTTCCGGGATGACCAGCAAATGGACCAGCCCCAGGAGGAGGATATAGATCCACGTCCCGACGGCCCACGATTTCGACACTGGGCAGGCCTTGCGGATGACGATGTATTTCAGGCCCAGGACGATGAGGGACAGGCTGACGACGATCCGGCCCAGGCCGAAGATATACGCTAAGATATCGTCGACGCTGTGGCCGATGCGGCCTGTATCGACGCCGATGAAGCCGGCCGTCGCAAAGACGCCTGCGAGGATACAACAAATACCTATGATTTCATATTTCAAAAGTGGCGACGTCCCTGCCTTCCTGGCAGTCTTCGCCTTCTGACGCGTGCCAGTCGTCCGCTTGGTGCGGCTGGTTTTACGGGTCTTTCCTTTTGTCAAAACAGTTCACCTTCTACTAATAGATTACTTGCCGCCACGGCGCTTATGCCAGGCAGCTGCCATGCTCCCTTCCTGTCCATAGGGCCGTTCCCGGTAATAGGACGCCCCATTCAAAGCATCGGGCAGATACTGCTGGGCCACCCAGCCCCCATCGAAATCGTGAGGGTACTGGTAGGTCAGGCCATGGCCCAGGGCAGCGGCGCCGCTGTAATGGCTGTCGCGCAAATAATCGGGCACATCGCCGCAGTCCTTATGGCGGACGTCGGCCAAAGCCGCATCGATAGCCATGTAGGCGCTGTTGCTCTTCGGCGCACAGGCCACGTAGATGACGGCTTCGGACAGGATGATGCGCCCTTCCGGCCAGCCGACGAACTGGACGGCTTGGGCAGCGGCATTGGCGATGACCAGGGCCTGGGGATCGGCCAGTCCTACGTCTTCAGCCGCACAGATGACCAGGCGGCGGGCGATGAAGGACGGCTGTTCTCCGGCGTCGATCATACGGGCCATATAGTGCAGGGCCGCATCGGGGTCGGACCCACGCATACTCTTGATGAAGGCCGATACCGTATCGTAATGGGCATCGCCTTTCTTGTCATACGTATAGACCTTATGACCGGCTACTTTTTCGATAGCGTCGTGTGTGATATGGCCGCCAGCCGGAACGACCATGCAGACCTGTTCCAGCAGGTTGAGGCCGACGCGGGCATCGCGGTCGGCCAGCCGCGCCAGGGTTCCCAGCATCTCATCGCTGGCCGTGATGCCCAGCGAGCCCAGGCCTTTCTCCTTATCCGTCAGAGCCCGCCGCAGGACGGCCATGACGGCCTGTTCCGGCAGGGGCTTCAGCTGGATGACGCGCAGGCGCGACAATAAGGGGCGGTTGACTTCAAAATAAGGATTTTCCGTCGTCGCCCCGATGAGGATGACCGTCCCGTCTTCGACATACGGCAACAGGACGTCTTGCTGGCTTTTATTGAAGCGGTGGATTTCGTCGATGAAGAGGATCGTCCGCTTTTGATATAAATGGATGGCATCCTGCGCCGCCGCGATGACTTTGCGCAGTTCCGCCGTCCCGGCCGTGACGGCGTTGAGGGTTACGAAACGGCTGTCCGTCTCATTGGCAATGACATGGGCCAGCGTCGTCTTGCCGACGCCAGAGGGACCGTAAAATAAAAGGGACGGGATCGTATCCTTTTCGATGAGGGTCCGCAGAAAACTGCCCGGGCCGATGAGGTCGTCCTGTCCATAGATGTCATCCAAAGATTCCGGCCGCATGCGGACGGCCAGCGGCGCATAGTCCCGGCCGCTCCGTTCATCAGCCATAGAAAATAAATCGTCTCCGCTCATTTGTTTGCTCTCCAGACTAAATAGAACGCCGCCAAGTCTCCTCAGCGGCGGACGAAATAACTAAATTCTCGAATAAGAAAAGAGCCCCACCATGCCGTTTATAAACCGAGTTTTGAGCCTGCCTAAGCAGGTGGGTGTTCTCCTATAAGGGTCGACAGTCCAGTGAAGGCATTGCCTAACGATATAGAGCCCGAACTCCCAATGTAAAAAGTGTTGGTTCAAAACATCGAGACCATTTACGTACACAGTAGGGTTTCTTCTTGTATCTAGTATAATAAAATATAGAAGAAAAATCAAGCCTTGACAAATGAAAAAGGCGCTGTCGCATGAAGACAGCGCCTTTTAAGTGGCTAGGGGTTAGGGGTTAGGGGCTAGTAGGGGCGCCACGTGGGGCGCCCGTTTCCGTATATGTGAGAATCCCGCAAAGACGCGGCGGGCCGCCCTTTGGGACGTCCCCTACGAACGGCTGACTGCGCCCTTTGGACGTCCCCTACGAGCCACGAACCACGATTATTTTACGACTTTCTTTACGGCGGCTACGACGTTTTCTGTCGTGAAGCCAAATTTCTTGAACAAGACGCCGGCCGGAGCGGAGGCACCGAATGATTTCATGGAAACCGTCGTCCCGTCGAGGCCGACGTATTTACCCCAGCCGAAGTCCGAAGCGGCTTCGACAGCGACACGGGCGCGGACAGCTTTCGGGAGTACCTGTTCTTTATAGGCTTCGTCCTGCTGTTCAAAGAGTTCCATGCAAGCCATGCTGACGACGCGGACGTCGACACCTTCTTTAGCCAGTTCGTCTTTAGCGCTGACAGCCAGTTCGACTTCCGAACCGCTGGCCATGATGATGGCATCGGGAACGGCCTTGTTGGCATCGGCGATGACGTAAGCGCCTTTCAGGGCTTCTTTGCTGCTGCCGGCGAGCTGCGGCAGGTTCTGGCGGGTCAGGACGAGGGCCGTCGGCGTCTTCTGGCTGGTCGCAGCCAGGTACCAGCCGGCAGCCGTTTCCGTAGCGTCAGCCGGACGGAAGACGTTGACGTTAGGAAGGGAACGGAGCATGGCCAGCTGTTCAATCGGTTCGTGAGTCGGGCCGTCTTCGCCGACACCGATGCTGTCGTGCGTGAGGACGTACGTCGTCGGCAGGCTCATGAGGGCAGCCAGGCGGATCATGGGTTTCATATAATCGCTGAAGACGAAGAACGTGCCGGCATACGGACGGATACCGCCGTGAAGGGCCAGGCCATTGGTGATGGCGCCCATAGCCAGTTCACGGACGCCGAAGTGGACGTTGCGGCCGCTGTAATCGGTCTTGCTGAAGAAGCCTTCGCCTTTCATTTCCGTCTTGTTCGACGGAGCCAGGTCGGCGCTGCCGCCAAAGAGCTGAGGCATGATGTCTTTCAGGCGGTTGATCATCGTGCCGGACAAGCTGCGCGTAGCCTGCGGTTTATCTTCATAAGCCCAGAAATCTTCGTTATTCAAGAGGGCCTGTGCATCGACATCGCTGTGGAAAGCATCCCATTTAGCTTTCATATCCGGGAATTTGGCAGCGTAGTCGGCAAAGAGTTTCTGCCAATCCGCTTCGGCTGCGCCGGCTTTCTGGCTTAATTCAGCATAATGAGCATAGACTTCGTCCGGGATGTAGAAGGTTTCCTGCGGTTTCGGCCAGCCCAGGTTTTCTTTCATGGCGACGATGTTTTCTTCACCCAGCGGCGAGCCATGAGCGGCAGCCGAGCCCTGTTTGGCCGGGCAGCCATAGCCGATCTGGGTCTTGATGGTGATGAACGACGGATGTTCCTTGTCGGCTTTGGCTTCTTCGATGGCTTTGCCGATGGCGTCGAGGTCCGTGCCGTCTTCGACGGTAATCGTCTGGAAGCCGAAGGCAGCCATGCGGGCCTGGACATTTTCCGTAAAGGCGATGTCCGTATTGCCTTCGATAGAGATGTTGTTGCTATCGTAGAGGACGATGAGTTTGGAAAGGCCGAGCGTCCCTGCCAGGGAAAAGGCTTCCGACGAGATGCCTTCCATCAGGCAGCCGTCGCCGCAGAGGGCGAAGGTGTAGTGGTCGACGACGGGATAGCCCGGTTTATTGAAAATAGCTGCCAAGTGAGCTTCTGCCATGGCCATGCCGACAGCCATGCCCAGGCCGGCGCCGAGGGGGCCTGTCGTCGCTTCGACGCCCGTCGTGTGGCCGTATTCCGGATGACCCGGTGTCAAGGAGCCGTCTTGACGGAACTGTTTAATGTCGTCCATGGTCAGGCCGTAGCCGTAGAAATGGAGCAGCGAATACAACAGCATCGAGCCGTGGCCAGCCGAGAGGATAAAGCGGTCGCGGTTCGCCCATTTCGGGTCCTTTGCGTTATGGTTCATGTGATTTGCCCAGAGTTCGTATGCAATGGGGGCTGCGCCGAGGGGCAGGCCGGGATGGCCGGAGTTGGCCTTCTGGATGGCGTCAGCCGACAATACACGAATGGCATTTACACAAGTCGTATCAATGGTGCTCATTAGTCAAATCGCTCCTTTTTATGTGATCGAAAATAAATAGACATTCACTTTATTATGTAAAAAAAGGACCCCTTCTGTCAATGGCAAAAGGGGATTTTGGGAGAAATTTATATATGCTATAATAAAGAAGTTTCTTAATTTTCCGAGAAAGGATAGACTCATGACGAAAAAATACTTTTTCTTTGATATCGACGGGACCCTGGGCCTGGGGATCTCCAGCATCATCCCGGCAGACACGCTGTACTGCCTGCGCCGCCTCGTCCAGGAAGGCCATTTCATCGCCATCGCATCGGGCCGCCTGCAGCACGATACACAGACCTTTGCCGACCGCTACGGCATACCGGCCGTCGTCGCCGATGGCGGCAACAGCCTGTCCCTGAACGGGAAAATCCTGGAAATGACCGGCCTGCCCCTGGAGAACTGCAAAGCCCTGCTGCGCGACCTGACGGACCGCCACTATCCCTGGGCCGTCGTCACGGACAATACGATCAACCGCTATACGCCGTATGCTGATTTCCCCCACGACGACCCGCGCAATTACATGGAAACCGTCATCCGCCCGGTCCCCATCGAAAACCTGACGGCGGTCTATAAAATCATGTACGCCCGGCCCCAGCGCCTCGAAGACGAACCGCCGACATACGGCCTGCCCCACCTGGAATACATCGACCACACGTACCTCATCGAACCGACCGACAAGAGCCGCGGCATCCTGCGCATGCTGGACCTCGTCGGCGGCCGCCCGGAAGATGCTGTCGTCTTCGGCGACGGCATGAACGACATTTCCATGTTCCGCAAGCCCTTCTTCTCCATCGCCATGGGCAACGGCCGGGATGAGCTGAAAGCCCATGCCGACTACGTCACGGGCGACAACGATAAGGGCGGCATCCTGGAAGCCTGCAAAAAATTCGGCTGGCTCTAAGGGATAGTCCGTGGTTTGTAGTCTGTAGTTTGCAGTTTCTAGTTGTGGCCGGCGCCTTTTAACAGGGCTTCCCGCAGGCGATCTTCGATCTGGACCAGTTCGGCTTCGGCGGCCTGACGCTTCTGCCGTCCTTCCTGCTGGATGCGCAGCGTATCTTCGATGGTGCTGATCAAATCTTCATTGACCTGCTTGACCGTTTCGATATCGACGATGGCCCGTTCATTTTCGACGGCCGTATCGTGGGAATTCTGCTTGAGCATGGCGGCGTTGCGCTTGAGCAGTTCATTGGTCGTATTGGACACGGCCTGCTGCATTTCCAGGGCTTCTTTCTGCCGCCCCAGCCCCAGGGCCAGGACCATCTGGTTCTTCCACAAGGGGATGGTGTTGTAAATGGCACTCTGGATGCGGTCGACGAGAATCTTGTCGTTGTTCTGGATGATGCGGATCTGTGGTGCCGTCTGGATGGCAATGGTCTTGCTGATTTTCAGGTCGTGGACCTTCTTTTCAAAGCGGCTGACGGAATTCTTGAAATCCTGGACGACCTGGACGGCCATGGGATTATCTGAAACCTGGGCCTGGGCTTCCAGCTTGGGAATCGTCGTCAGGTTCAGTTCCTGTATCTTTTCTTCACCGGCCTGGATGTAGAGCTGGAGCTGTTTGAAGTATTCCAGGTTCTTATCGTAGAGGCCGTCGAACATGGCAATGTCCTTCATGAGGGTCATTTTCTGGCTGTCCAGGCCGGCCTGTATCTTATCGATTTGGGCGGCCAGCGTCGTATAGGACTGGGTCAGGGCTTCTTTTTTCTTGAACAGCGAGCCGACGACGGGCAGGCTGGCCAGGAAGCCCTGGTCCTCGTCGTTTTCGTCTTCAAAGGACTTGACCCGCTTGACCAGGTCGTTGAGCAGGTCACCGGCTGCGGCCGGGTCCGTACTCTTGACCGTCGACAAGACGCTGTCCGAAAAGGTGGCAATATTTTTCTGGGCGGCGCTGCCGTACTGGACGATGGCGTTGGAATTGACCAGGTCGATGGCATCCTTGATGGTGTCGACCTGCTGCCGTTCTTCCGGCGTCAGGCTTTCGACTTGGGCATTGAAATGAGCTACTTCGTGCTTTTCATCGACGGCTGGCAGGACTTTCTGGCTGTCAGCCTGCTTTTTCTCTAAAAGGTCATTCAAATTGATATCGGCCATAGTATCTACCTACTTTCTTTTTGTATTCAAGAACTGGTCGGCTAAATCGATGATCGTCCCGACCAGGTCATCACTGCGCTTAGCCTGCGGTTCCACCTTGGGCGGTTCCGTCTGGATGCCGTCAGCGGCCATGTTCTGCTTCATGACCTTCATTTCGGCGTCGAGGTCCATGAGCTGGGCATTGAGGACCTTGGAGAACTGGTCTTCATAGGCTTCGTCGAACTTATCCAGGAGCTGCTTGATCTCCCATTTCGACTGCTGCACTTCCTGCGCTTCAAGGCCCGTCTTTTCCAGCTCTTGGTACTTGCGGACCAGGAGCAGGGCCCGGTCCTGGTAATAATCGACGAAGCGCCGGGCCAGGCTCATCCGTTCCGGATGCTGCTGCAAGTAGGTCAGGAAATTCTTGGCAATGCCCTGCATCTTGCGCAGCTGTTTCCGCAGTTCGTCGTCATCGACGTGCTTCATTTCTTTTTCAATGGCGTTGAAATCATCGACGGCTTTGCTGAAGAGCTCGTCGTTCAGCTTGTCCACTTCTTCGTTGCCGCTGGAAAATTCCAGTTCCGGCTTGAACTTCTTCTTATTGCGGCGGTGAATCCAGTAGAGGATGAAGACGCCGAAGACGAGACTGAACGTCCCGGACAGATGACCCGTAGCGAACCAGTTATAACTGGGAACGGCAAAACAGATGATAGCGATGAGATATAAGAAAATATTCACGATCGTCCCTCCTAAGTGAAGAATGTCTTTCCTTAATCATAGCATTTTTCGCCCCATTTGTCGTGGATTGTAAGGCAAAAAAGAGACTGTCTCTGAAGACAGCCTCTTTTGAGTGGTTAGGGGTTAGGGGTTAGTGGCTAGGGGCTAGGGGCTGCTTTTAAATTTAAAACCATCCGCTAATCGCTGACAGCTAGCCGCTAACGGCTTAAAAGGACCTGTCGTCACGCGACAGGTCCTTTTTCAGCTTGTTTTATTTTATACCGTTTAGTCCATTTCCAGCGATTGTGCAGCCAGAACCAGTCTTCTGGATACTTGCGGATATGGGCTTCCAGGCGGTCGTTGAGTTCCTGTGTCGTTTCGTACATGATGCGGTTCTTTTCCTCTTTCGAGAGCTTGTGGTCCGCTGTGTACGGCTTGATGGGCGGCAGGACTTCGACGATGTGGTGGTACGGCCGGTCTTCGTGGATGAAGGTCGACACGATGGGGTAATTGGCGATGCCGGCCATCTTGGCCGGTCCGTCAGCCGTCAGGGTGTCCATGCCAAAGAGTTTGACCATGATGCCGGTATAGCCCGGGTCCTGGTCCATGAGCAGGCCGATGTAGTGGCCGTCGCGGAGGAAGCGGACCATGTCGCGGATGCCCGTCTTGTAAGTGACGTGCTGCTTCATCATGGCCCGATACTCGTTGATGAAGGTATCGGCGCTCTTGCTGTTCTGTTCCTGAGCAACGGAGATGAGGGGATAGCCATTCATGGCTAGGACAGCTCCCAGGAGTTCCCAGTTGCCGGCATGGGATGCCATGAAGACGGCCCCTTCGCCGCTGGCTTTGAGTTCGTCCAGGTATTCCTTGCCGTGCCAGGTAATCTTTTCGTCGAGCATCTCCTTCGTATAGCGCGGATACGACAGGACTTCGATGATCATGGGCCCGAACCGGACCGTACTGGCCTTGGCGATGGCCATGGCCTTTTCCGGATCATCGGTCAGACCGCAGTCCAAAATCTGCTGCTGGGCCAGGACCTTGCGCTTCTTGGGGACGAAAGTCCAGAAAAAGGCACCTAAAAAGGTGCCCAGGGCCCGGCGACAGCCTTCTGGAATGTGGCAGATAATCCAGCTCAGACATTTCATAAAGGTGTACATAGGCAAATCCTCTTACTGTTGTTCTAATTTCTTTTCCAGTTCAGCGATTTTTTTCTGCAAGGCTTTGACGGTCTTGGCCATTTCCGGCAGGTGTTTCAAGTAGACCTGGGTACGGCTCCATTCCATGTGAGGCCGGATGGGGAACCCGGCATAGACCTGGTTGCCCTTGACATTGCCCGTAATGCCCGATTTGCCGGCAAAGACGGCATTGTCGCCAATGGTGATGTGGCCAGTGCAGCCGGTCTGACCGGCAAAGATAACGTGATTGCCGGCTTTGGTGCTGCCAGCGATGCCCGTCTGGGCGATGAGGAAACAGTCTTCACCGATTTCGACGTTGTGGCCGAGATGGACGAGGTTGTCAATTTTCGTCCCCCTGCCGACTTTCGTCGAACCCAGGGTTGCGTTATCGAGACACGTGCAGGCGCCGATTTCGACATCGTCGCCGAGGGTGACGTTGCCAATCTGCGGGATCCGCGTATGCTTGCCCTTTTCCGTAGCAAAGCCGAAGCCTTCGCCGCCGATGACGGCGTGAGCCCGGATGACTGCGTTCTTTCCGAGGACGCAGTTTTCGTGGATGACGGCACCGGGATAGAGTACCGAACCTTCGCCGATCTTGACATTATCGCCTAAAAAGACGTAGGGATAAATCGTCGAGCCCTTGCCGATTTCGACGTTCTTGCCGATGACGGCATAAGGCATGATGGCTACGTCTTCGCCGATAGAGGCGCTGCCGTCGATGATGGCTGTCGGATGGATGCCCGGCGTGACCGACTGGCGGGGGTGAAACAGCACGAGGAGCTGGGAAAAAGCCAGGCGGGGATTTTCTACGACGACGAGCGTATTATCTCCGGCAGGAACTTCTTTTTCGACAATGACGGCACCGGCATGGACTTGCGGTAAATATTCCGTATACGGATCGACGGCAAAGGTAATGTCCTGCAAACCGGCTTCGGCCAGGCCTTTCACGTCTTCAATGACGGCGTCACCCTTGCCGATGACCGTGCCGCCCAGCAATACTGCTAATTCCTGTACTGTTTTCTTCACGATATACAACCCCTTTTTTTACTGCAATTTGGCAATTAAATCGTCGGTTACGTCGATGCCGCCGGAAGGAACGGCTTCTTTGACGACGATGATGCCGACATTTTTATCCTTGGCGATGTCGCCTAACTTACTCTGGATGTCCGACATGAACTGACGCTGCATGCTGGCGCCGAAAATATTGAGTTCCTGCTGGGCCTGCTGCTGTTTCTTCTGGAAATCTTCAGCCGACATGGACTGCTGTGCGTCCTGCAATTCCTTTTCGATGGATTTCTGTTTATCTTCGGTCTTCTGTTTATACTGCTGGACCAGGGGCGCTTCTTTCTGTACGCGCGACATGTCGACGACGCCTACATTATCTTTTCCGCCACAGCCGGCGAGCATACCCGTCAGGGCCAGCATTGCGGCGACGATTCCTAAGCGCTTCCAAACTTTTTTCATTGCTAAAAGCCTCCTGTTATGCCAACTTGGCAATAATATCATCGGTAACATCCGTAGCCGTGCCGATGCCTTCGTAGTTGGCGAAGATCATCTCAAAGCCCTGTTCCTGGGCGACATCAGCGGCTTTATCGCGGATATCTGCCATGATGGCGTCTTTCACATCTTTCATTTCTTTTTCTTTTGCATCGAGTTTATCTTTCCATTCCTTGTTCCACACAGCCGGTTCCGGCCGGTCCTGCAAGACTCCCAGCTGCTGCTGGAAGACCTGCTGGCTGTCTGCCTTGCGTCCTTCCAGGTCTTTCTTGACCTGCTGGGCGTAGTCATCGAGCTCTTTCTTGGCCTGGGCCTTATCCGGTGCCATGAGGGCCGCGATTTCATCGGCTGTCCGGTTGGTCACCTGGACGTCAGCCTGGCTGCCTTTGAGCAAGGTTTGGAGCTGTTCCTCTGTCGCTGCCCGTTCTTCTTTAGACAGGGACAGGGTCTTCAGCTTCAACTGGAGATTGACGATTTTCAACGTGTCGGCCTGGGAAATGACAGGCGTCGTCTTCTTCTTTTCCTGGACGAGCGAATCATACCGCTGTTTCAGCCGGTTGTTGAGCTCGTTCTCTTTGAGGGCGACTTTGGCCTGCAGTTCCTGGTCGAGGGCTGCCGTACCTGCGGCGTCGGCAGCGGCAAAATTCTGGACCGACGTCCCTTCGGCAGCAGCCTTCTGGGAATAGTTCCACTGTTCAAACTGATATTGGGCAACCATAGCGTTGTATTCCAGTTCTAAATGGTGATACTCGCTATAACGCGGGTGGCTCATGACGACGTGTTCCAGGTCTGCATAGGCATAGACCGGCGTCGCAGCTGTCGACGGGGCCGGCTGGCTGCGGTGGCTGAAGAACCACCAGCCGGCGAGGAGACAGACCATGAGGACCGCGGCACCGGCTGCCGCATATATCCGTTTCATAAAGACTCCTTACTGGTTACTGCTGCTGGAGCTGTCCGAACTGCTGGAGCTGTTGGCGCTGCTGTCGGAGCTGCTGGAGCCAGAGTTCTTGTTCAGTTCTTTAGCGACCTGGTCGGTAATATCCGTACCGCCATAGAGGACGACGCTCTTGTCGACGACGAGGCTGAGGCCTTTGGTCTTGGCAACATCGCTGACAGCCGTGTCGACTTTATCTTTGATGCCTTTGAAGATTTCCTGGCGTTTCGTAGCCAGTTCGCCCTGCATCTTCTGGAAGAGCTGCTGTTTCTGCTGGTCGTCCATGCCGGCCGACTGCTGTTCAAACTGTTTCTGCATGTCTTCGCCAGCCTGCTGGAGCTGTTTCTGTGCCGCAACGGCGTCCTGATTATCAGGAGTGATGATCTTGCTCGTATCGACGACGCCGATGTTGCTCGACGGAGCCGCATTGACAGGGTTGCCCGTCTGCATGATAGCCAGGCCGGCGACACTGAAGACGAAGATAGCTGCGATAACAGCCGAAAAAATCTTGATATTGCGTTTCTTACCTATTTCAGACATCATAATAAAACTTCTCCTTTTGTATTACAAATAACCGATAATCCGGAGCCAAGCATCGTGGTCGGACACGATATATTCCAAACCGACATAATCATCGACGCGATAGTGCAGGCCGACTTCGGAATCGTCATGCGTCAGGTCCCGGTCGTAGCGCAAGGTCCACCGCCCGCCTAAGGGCTGGCGCAGCCACAGGTGCTGGCTGTCGTCGAGGCTCTCGAACTGGTATCCCGCCTGTGTTCCGCCGGCAAAGCGGTAAAAGTAGCCGGGAATGAAATTCCAGTCCAGCGAAGACGGCATGAACTTGACGGCGCCGTAGATTTCGTGATGACTGCCGATCTTGCGGCCCAGATGGGCCATGAGGACCGTATCTTCGTCGCTGCTGTGGTCACGGCCGGCGTCGATATAGGCGCCGCCGCGGATGTCATAAAAAGCCGTCTTCGACGTAAGGTCGATGGTCGTATCCTCACCGAGCGACAAGGACGGCGTCACGTGAAGGCCGTAGTTCTTGACGACCCACTGACGCTGGACGTCTTCCTGCAAGGCTGCGGCGATGTCCCGCTCATGGCGCTGAACGAAGGCGACAGGCAGGCCGTCCAGTCCGGCATAGTCCCGTTCCAGATGGTTGCGGGCGCTGAGGAAGATGACCTTTGGCACATCATCGCCCTTGATGGCGACGCGGACGTTGCGCACGACAGGCAGCTTGGGCAGCATGTAGACCGTGACGTCTGTCTCGGGCCCGCCGTGGATGACGATGTGCGGATAGAATTCCGGCACCCGGTCTTCCAGTTCATTCTCCAGGACCGACTTGACGGCGCCGTTAGCCCAATCCAGGGCATCGACGGGCAGTCCCGTGAGCAGGCTCTCAGCCATATCCCCGGCGTGTTCCAGGTCCTTATCGACCAGGGCCTGGCCCATCGCCGGCAGAGCGCCGTAGTCGATAACAAAGTGGACTTTGCGGATCGTATCGCCCCAGGGGCGGATGCGCACATCCAAGTCCGTCCGGCTGCCGGGATGGATGGCAATGGATTCCACCGTATAGCCTATGAGGACGCGGTTGATGATATCATTGACGGTTCGCTCGTATTCTTCATGACGGCTGACGATTTCCCCGCTGTCGTGGTTGAGGAATACGTGGTTCCCTACAGTTTGGATGCTGGCAGCAATACGTTTCTCGACTAATGGCGGAATCGCCTCCTCTACGGAGGCGACATGGACCGTCACTTGTTCTACCGATGCTGCTGTAGCACTACTAAGACTAGCACAGACGGCAAAGACAGTCAATAAATAAGTGCGGATCTTCATCATCCACGACCTTTCATTGTCTTAGAACTTACCGCCAAAGCTGAAGTGGAACTTGCCGCCATCCTGGCCTACGCCGTAATCCAGGCGGATAGGCCCGATTGGCGTGGTAATGCGGAAGCCAAGGCCACCGGAGTAATGGAGTTTATTGTTTTCATGGTACCAGGGGATATTTTCTACGCCACCCCAGGCATTACCCACGTCGGTAAAGACGACGCCCTGGATCTTCTTGGCAATGGGATAGCGGTATTCGATGGTCGCTTCGTACATCTTGTTGCCGCGGAATTCATCGTCTTCATAGCCGCGCAGGTTGTCGGCGCCGCCGAGAGTGAACAGGTCGTTGTAGGGCATATCGCCGGTGGCGATACCGCCCATGAGGCGGACGGCGATGACGTGGGCCCGGCCGACTTTATAGTACAGGCGGTTTTCGGCAATGAATTTGAAGTAGTCGAAGTCACCGCCCATGCCGTGGCCGGCCCAGGTGCCCGTAAAGGACAGGCGCTTGCCTTTCGTCGGGTCGTAGACGTTGTCGCGGTTATCGAAGACGCGGGACCAGGTCAGGCTATTGGTACGGCCGAAGTTATTATTTAAGTAATTACGATATCTATCTAAATCGCCACCCCAACGGCCAAAATCTTGACCATCATCGTTGACCCATTTTTTATACTCTGCCCCACTGTCATAATCGGTGTATTTCGTCCGCTTCGTTTCCAAAGTGACGTAGTCGCTGACGTATTCGCTGCGGACGCGGCCGTACGTGACGTTGAAGCCATTGGTCCGGCGGTCGTATTCAGCGACGGAATTGCCTTTTTCATTGTAGTCGTCGTATTCCGATTCGCGGTCGAAAATGCTGAAGCCGATGGAGTCGCCGGCGTCGTTGAGGTACGGATGGGTATACGAGAAGATGTAGTTCTTGTTGGTATCCGTATTGCCGCCGAATTCCCAGCTGATATTGACCTTATCGCCCGTACCGCGCAGGTTCGTTTCAGCCAGGCCGAGGATGCCGACCAGGCCGTCGGAGTCAGAATAACCGGCACCGATGGTGACCGAACCTGTCTTCTGTTCGGTGACGTCGATTTCGACGATGACGTCTTTGGGATTACGCTGACCCGGCAGGAGGCGGACGTTGACGTCTTCAAAATAGCCCGTGTTGTAAACACGCTGGATACTGCGGCTGGCCGCGTTCTTGTTGAAGATATCGCCCTTCTTCATGCGCAGTTCACGCATGATGACTTTATTCTTGGTCTTGGTATTGCCGCGGAGATTGATATTTTCGATGCGCGGTTCAGAAATAGCAATGTGCAAAACGCCTTCGTCGTCGAGGCGGACATCGGAGACGCGGCTCATCATATAACCGGCATTGGCAAAGGCCGTGTTGATATTGGCTACGTCGTGGCTGACGACGGCGGTGTTGAGCGTCGTGCCCGGCGTCGTGGCGACGAGTTTCATCAAATCACCTGTACTGAGGGATTCGTTGCCGACGATGTCGATTTTCTTGACGACCGGATTCATCTGGACCGTATAGTTCAGGGAAACGCCTTCCGGTACGGTCGTAAAGGACGGCTTGACCGTCGAGAACAGACCCGTCGCACCGATGACGTTGAGGTCGTGACGGATGTAGTCCATGTTGACGGCATCGCCGACGCGCATGGCCAGCTGCGGCAGGAGTTTCTGTTCGATCTGGGCTTCCGGTACGGGGCCGACCGTAACAGAAGTGGCTACTTTGTCGATATAGGGTTTCAAGTCGGCATCGGTGACGGCTTCCCCATAAGGCAGGGCCACGTCCTGGCCGGCCTGGATGACGGCCAGGGGATAGCCGGGGATGGACGTATCGAACTGCATGTCGCTGGTACCGCTCATGTAGCTGACTTTGTCGCCCGTAATCTGCGGCGTCGTATCGACAGGAGCCGGGTTGAGGATTTCATTTTCCTTGTGGACGGCTTCTGCTGTTTCCTGCTGAACTGCAGCCGGACTCTTACCAGCCGCAATGGCGGCCAGTTCTTCTGCCGTTTCATAGCCCGTCAGGCCCGATTTAGCCGCTTTCATGGCATCGGCTGTCGTTTCATCGTTAGGCGAGGTTACGACCGTATTGACAGCTGTTTTCTGGTCATCCGCCGGAGCGGCTGCCGAGCCAGATGTAACCGTCTGGCTGCCCGACGACTCATAACCTGTCGCCGCTGTCGTATCATCAGCCCAAACAGGGCACGTCATCATCGCACTGGTTACCATCAGGGCGAGAAGTTTTTTCTTCCGCATATTCATAAAAATCCTCCATTATCTATTTCGTAATACCTGTACCGCGCAAGGTATGCCGTGCTTCTTGTACAGTAGCTTGTACCTGGCGGTCCGACAAGACTGCCTTCCTTTCCACCCGTACCGGAGCCGCTGCTGGCGGTTCCGGTACGGCTGCAGCCGTCGCGGCTGGCTGCACAGGCGGTTCGTCTCCGGCAGGAGCTGCTGGCGGCGCAGATGCTGCCGCCGGTGCTGGTCCTTCCTGGACAGGGGGCTGCACGCTGCCTGTCGGGACCGGCTCGGCCACAGGCGCAGCCGTATCCACCGGGTCCCGGTCCGCTTCATTCCCTGCCGCCGTCTCCTGGACGACGGCCTCGACGGCCGGCGGCCGTTCTTCCGGCCCGGTCAGGCGGAAGGCATACCAGCCGCCCAGCGCCAGGCAGAAGGCCGTGACCATGGCACCGGTCCGCAGCCAGTTCCTGCTGACTGGATGGTGTTTGCGCAAATTCTTCATTTCCGCTTCGGCCAGCATCAGATTGAGTTCGCCCTTGATATCGGACTCTTCATCAAACGAGGCTTCGGCCTTTTCCAGCCAGGACCGGACGGCCCGGACCCGGTGAACCGTGTCGCGTTGGGAATGTTTCATACAGCCTTCTCCTTTCTGCCTAGACGAATACTCTTATAAAATCGGCAAAGGCCGTATGAATTTATACCGGCAAAAAGGCGCAAAAACATGCCATAATCTATATTTTACAGCATTTTTCGATTATTTTCACCTAAAAACGGGTCAATTTTAAGAAAATGTAAAAAAATTTTAGTGGCGGCTCTCATGGATGAACCGGCTGAGCATGCCGCGCACGCGGCGGATGCCCCGTTTCTGCAGGCGGTAGACGTAAGGCAGGCTGACGTCCAGGCTCTTGGCCAGGTGCTTCTGCTCCACGTCGTTCAGGTACACGCCTTCGACGACGGCCTGTTCCTTTTCGGGCAGCCTTTTCAAGACGTGGCCGACCTTTTCCAGCAACAGCTGGCGGCTCGTGGCTGCGACAGGGTCCTGGCGCTCATCGCAGAGTGTATCCTGCAATGTCACGCCCCGTTCATCCGGTTCGTCAAGGGATACGGCGCTGACGGCGCCTTCGCGCTTCAGATAGTCCAGGATGGCCCCGCGGATGCGGTGGACGGCAAAGAGCGGGAAGGCCACGCCACGGCGGTAATCATAGCGTTCCACGGCTTCGATGAGGCCCAGCGTCCCTTCCTGCAGGGCGTCGGACAGGATGTCGCGATGGATGTGCCAGCGCATGGTCTCTTTGAAGACCAGGGGCTGGTACTGCTCGATGAGGCGGCTGCGGGCCTCCAGATTCCCCTCGTCCTTATAGGCCTGCCACAGGGCCCGTTCTTCGTCGGGCTGGAGCAGGGTGATGTGCTGTAGTTCTTTCAGATAATCGTCTAACATGGCCTTTCACCACCTTTTCATTCAAATGGAATTCACACATATATAGGGACGGGCGCCCCACGTGGGCGCCCCTACAAAGGCAATGGCGTATCCACACATATACAGGGATGGGCCTGTGTCCCATCTGTAGGGGCTTGCACGTGGCAAGCCCGCTTCAGGACATGTTTCCTTCCCGTTATTCCTGTATGTATGGCGTCCTGCCATCAATCCCCGGATGCAACGGCATGACCCCATATACGGAATCAAAACGAATACTTATAGACACCGCCGATGAAACTGTCGTCGTCGGACGTCCAGGCGTTGACGCTGAACTTGCTGCCCAGGTCGTACATGAAGCCGAAGCGGTCGTCACCGTGGTTGATGCCGAAGGCCGCCGTGACCATGAAGTCGTTGAACAGGTATTTCCCCATTTCAATGTTGTAATAGTTGCGGCTCACATCGGTATTCTTATCATTGAGGTTCAGCGAGCCGTTGGTGACGGTGAGCATATCCAGGGACAAGGCCTTTTCCAGGCTCTGTGTAAGGCCCAGGCTGTTCAGGGTCATGCGGATGCCCGATCCGAGGAGGCTGTCCATATCTTCCTCGCTGAGGGAGCTCTGGGGGCGGCCGCCGCTGTTGCGCAGGGTAATGAGCGATACGATCTGCTGCTTCGTCAGGGGCGGGTCGGAGCGGAGCATGAGGTCCATGTTGTCCGCCTGACCTCGCAGGGTCAGCATGACATTGTACTGGCCGACGCGGCTGAAGCCTTCAGCGTCGACATAGGGCAGGAAGGAATCATACCGTGAGAAATCGGCCTTAGCCTTGGTCACGCGGAAATTGGTGTCCAAATAATGGACGGTTCCCCGCGTCGCTTCAAAGCGGCCCGACGGATGGGGATGATTGAGGTTGCCCTGGAAGGTGACCGACCCATTGACCATCAAGTCGTACAGAGCCGGATTGTACAGGCGGACCTTGTTGCCCAAAGTCAGGGTGAAGTCCAGGTCCAAATCGGGCCCTTCACTGCTGCTGGCCAGGGCCAGGGGGATGTCGACAGTCGTATTGTCGACCTGCATGAGGCCGCTCACTTTAGGCCGCCCGTCACCAGGCGTGACGTTGACATAGCCCGTAATGGGACCGTCGTAATAAGGGCAATTCAGATAGAGGCCTGAAAAATCAGCCGCCAGGGAATACGAATCTAAGCTGCGGCCACTCCAGGCGGCTTTGCCGTCAAGGCTGATGCTGCCGGGATTCTTCTTCCCTTTCTTATCCATAGTACCGCTGCCGCTGAGGACGGCCGAACGGCCTTTGAAGGCCAGGTCAGCATTGATGTTGGCCAGGGGATAAGCCGTGTCCTTGAACTTGATGGTGCCGTTCTTGACGGCAATATCGCCGTTGACCGTCGGCGCATCCAGAGTTCCGCCGATTTTGACGGCCCCCTGGATGGGACCGTCGGCTTCGGTGACGTAAGGCGTCAGGAAAGTCAGGACATCGAGGCCGGCGTTATCGAGCTGCAGCGAAAGGTCCATGGATTCGCCGGTCTTGCCGCCAGACAAGGCGCTGACGGGAATGGTACCGTGTGCGCTGACCTTATAGGGGTCGCGGCTGCCGCTGGCCTGCTGCAAAGTGATCAGTCCGTTGCGGATGTTGAACAGGGCATAAGCGCCCGTAAAGGAAATGCCGTTGGCCGTGCCGCTTCCCAGCTGGGCCGATACGTCGGCCTGGAGGTCATCGCCTGTACCGCTCAGGTCAGCGGCAAAGTCGATAGGCGCATCGACGACGAAGTCTTTATGTCCCAGAACGTCGGTCAGGGCCTTGGCCGGGAACTGCTTAGCAGCGACGGACAATTTCACCGGACCGTGCAGGGCATACGTCCCTTGGGCAGCCAGGACGCCGCTGCCGATGTTCAGGGCCATCTTGTTGATGGTGACGACACCATTTTCCATCTGGACGTCGATGTCAGCCGGTTCGACGGCCTGGCCGCCGAAAGAAGCGTCACTGATGGTCCCCTTCATGGAGACCGTCGGGTTGTCACCTGTGCCGCTGATGTCGACCTGGCCATTCAGCTTGCCGGCAATATCCTGTACCGGCAGGGCCGCGACCTTGAGCAGGCCGGCAATGTCGCCGTTGACGACCGTCGCCTGGCCCCGCAGGAGGGACGATTTCGTATTATACAATAAATTGCCGTCATACGTCCCGCCGAGCTGGGCGAAATGAAGGTCCGTCAGGCGCAGCATATTGTCATAATAGGCAAAATCGCCGTGGATATTGTTCAGGGCCATGTGGTTGATGACCAGATTGACCGCCGTCAGTGAACCGGCTACCGTCGGATTGTCCAGGCTGCCGCCGATATGGGCCTGGACGTCGAAAGATCCGCTGCGCGGCGTCTTGTTCTGCGGTACCAGGCGGGAAATCTCGACGTTCTTCCCGGTCAAATCGAGATTGAGCGTATCGCCGATGGAACCGGACAGGGCCAGGGATGCCGTGTAGGAAGAAATATCGCCGTTCGAGAGATAGACTGTCCCATTATCCAGGCGGTAATCGGCGCTGACATTCTTATAGAGGTAGCCTGCATAGGATCCGCTGGTCAGGCGGAACGAGCCGGAAGCCGTCGGATTATCCAGGCTGCCGCTGAGGGTAATCGTATTATCGGCCCAGCCAGTGAGCGGCAGGTCTGCCTTGCCGATAGCCGGCAGGAGCTGTTCGATGCGCATATGCGCCGTCGTCAGCGATGCCTGTATCGTCCGGGCATCCAGGTCCGCCTGGCCGCGCAGGGTGTGGGTCCCATCACCGCGGCGCCAGTAGAGGGCCGGGATTTCGATGCGGCTGCCCTGTCCCCGGGCCGTCCCGTCGATGCTGTCGAAGGGGACGCCTTTGATCTGGCCGCTGCGGGCATTGAAGGCCACATCCCACTGCTGCCCTTCGACGTGGCCGGACAAATCAGCCGTTCCATCCATGGGGAGGGACACAAAGGGCGAGGCGGCGTCGAGGGGCAGGTCATGGCCGGTAAAGGACAGATGCGGCGTCTGGCTGTCCACTTCATAAGAGCCGCTGACGTCGATACTGCCGCCTGCCAGGTCAGCGTGACCGCTGCGCAAGGTCACGACGCGGCCATCATAGGCCACATCGCCGGCTGCCGAGTCGACAGTCAGGCCATTATAAGACAGGTCCCCTGCCGTCACGTGGCCTGTCGCCATGATCGAGTTATCCTTACTGTTGCCGGCTGCGTGGAGCGACGCCGACAGACTCCCCATGACGGCCACAGGCACGCCGGGCACGGCCGAGAGGTCCAGTCCGTCTACGTCGGCATCGGCTTTATAGGCACCGCTCTGGATGTCATAGACGCCCTTCCCGCTCAGGGAAGCGCCATAGGCCTGGGCCGTCAGGGAATCGATATCGATCCGGTTCTGACTGTAAATCAAATCTGCCTGGGCTTCATCGACGGTATAGCCGTTATAAGTCATATCGTGCAGAGACGCTGTACCGCGGGCATTCACGTCCTGTACCGTCCCCCAGACCGTCCCTTTGAAACCGGCTGTCCCGCTGATGGCAACGGGCAGATAATCGGCAAAGGCCGTCACGTCGGCTCCCGGGGCGTCGACGTTCAGGTTGAATACCGGCGTGTCGCCGTTGGTCACGATAGTCCCGCCGACGCGGAAGTCCTGGCCGTTGACACGGCCTTCGACGTCCGATAAGGTAATATCTTTGCTCGTCAGGGCCGCATGGCCTTTCAGGCCGTCTACCTCGAGGCCCTGGACGGTGACGTGGCCGTCAGATACGTCGGCCTGGCCGGACAGGAAAAAGCCGTTGTGGCTGTCCGCGACGCGTACTTTGACATTTTCGACAGTCCCGCTGCGGATAACGACATCGGCCGACGACGGGATGAATGACGACGCATAGGTCCCGTTGATGGCGTCGGCGCTGACAGTGAAGTCATACTGGCGGTTCGAGGCATACGTCCCGTGGGCCGTCACCGTTTGGCCATCGACGGTCATGGACGCATCAATGGCCAGCGACGGATAATCGGCAAAGGCCACGCTGCCGTTGACATTTTCTCCGGTGACGACCGTGCTGTCCGGTAATTGGGCGTCAATAGTCCCGTTGTGGACGTTGATGACCCCGCGGAACCCGGCATCGGTCGTACTCTGATTCTTCTTGATGAGCGACGCCACGTTCCACGTGCCATCGTCTTCATTCTGCCAGAGATGCAGGACCGGCGCATCGACATCGGCCGTATCCAGGGCCTGAAGGATTTCACCCTGCTTCAGGGCCGTCATGATCTTACCGGGATTGACATAGACCCGGACGGCGTCGCCTTCGATGACGACCCGCCCTTGTGTATCTTTAATGACCGGCTTGGCCATGACCAGCTGGCCATTCAGGGATATATCCAGTGAAGAAAACGACAAGGTCCCGTTCAATTTACTGTTTGCAGTTGTCGTAATCGCCTGGCCAGCCATCTGGGTCAGAGCCGGCTTTTCCATCCACAGGGCAATCCCTGCTGACAGGAAGAAGGCCGTGACGCCACAGGCAGCCATCCATTTTTTCTTCATAATCGAGCTCCGCATACAAAAAAAGAGAGAATCGCACGTTACAATTCTCTCTTTATTCTACCTATGGAGTTGAGGAAAATCAAGAAATAGATGACAAATAGGATATTTCCCTTGTAAATTGTTAAAAACCTGTCATCATCTCTTTAAGTCCTGTTTATCCCCGATATGTCGTCGCCGTCAAAGACGGATGGATGACACCCGATTCGACATCGACGCCCATGACCTGTTCCAGTTTGGCAATGCCGACGTTGTAGTCGTACAGGGCCTGGATGTGGTTGACCTGGGCTTCGTTGAGGCTCAGCTGGGCATCGAGGACGTCCAGGTTGATGCCGACGCCGGCCTGGTAACGGATATTCTGGATACGATAGTTTTCACGGGCCTGGTCGACGACGGTCTGCGTTTCTTCGACCTTCTGGGCGGCACTGCGGATGTTGAGGTAGGCCTGCTTGACTTCCAGCTGGACGGCTTCGCGGGTCTTCTGTTCCGTTTCACGGGCCACAAGGAGATCCTGTTTAGCCTGGTTGACTTTAGCCTTGGTCGCGCCGCCGTCATAGAAATTATAGGTGACGCCAGCAGCTACTTTCCAGCTGCGCTTATTGGCATCGATGCCAGGGAAGGTATTATCGGCCCAATCATTGCCGCCCGTAATAGCTACTGTCGGTTTATTGCCGGCATCGGCGATGTCGATATTGCGTTCTGCTTCCTGGACGGCAATGGCTGCCTGGAGGACTTCCGGCCGATACTTCATGGCGTAATCCGTCGCTTCCTGAAGGGAAATGTTATAGGTATCGAAGGGAAGCTGATGGTCGGCCAGGTTGAGCTTCGTTTCCAAGGGCAGGCCGAGGATGTTGTTCAAGTTCGATTCGGCAACGGCGACGTTGTTATCTGCCGTAATAGCCGTCGTCTTGGCGTTGGCCAGGGAGACATCGGACGAGAGGACGTCGACTTTGGCCTTGGTGCCGACGTTGTACTGGGCCTGGACGTTGTCCAAGTGGCCCTGGAGATTGTCGACGGCTTCATGGTAGACGCCCTGCAGTTCTTGATAAGCCAGGAGACCGTAATAGCCTTCGATGGCCGAGTATTTCGTCGCCTGTTCGACGCGCAGGATTTCTTCCTGGGCATTGGTCTTGCCTAATTTAGCAACGTCGATTTTCCCTTCAACGAGGCCGCCCGTATACAGCGGAATATTTACAGAAATGCCATTGGAAAAAGCATTGCTGACACTATTGGCACCTCCCATAAGACTAGCGGCACGACTATACGTAGCGGCATCCGTAGCCCGGCTGCGCTGGGCACCAAAGTTGTAATCGACAGTCGGCTTCTTGCCTGCCTGGGCCTGATTAATGGCATATTCAGCCTTCTTCAGGGCGTACTGGGAATTCTTGATATCCCGGTTATAATCGAGGGCCATCTGAACGGTCTTGGGCAGGTTCAAATCGACAGTGCCATTGGTCGGTACGCGGCCGATGACGATGACCGGGTCGACTTCCTGGTTCTTCGCCCGCTTATCCGCTGCTTTTTCAGCACTCTTGGCGGCATCATCAGCGATTTTCTGAGCCAGTTCTTCGCGCAGTTCCGGCGTAATGTCTACGGGCCGGACGGCATCGGCAGCCTTTCTAGCCTTGGCTTCAGCCTTGGCCGCTTTCTTCTGCTGAGCCTTTTCCGCCTGGATTTCCTGCTGTTCCGCTTTGGCACGAGACTGAATCGCATCGGCCTGCGCTAAGTCGACAGGACGGACAGAAGCCGTCGTATCCGCTGCCGAAGCAGCGGCGACTGCGCTTATGGTCGTAATCATCATGGCGATGACCAATTTCTTGTACAGTTTGTTGTTCATCATGGGTACCCCCGTTATTTCTATAGAATCTGCTAAAAAGCGTAGTTAATACCATAATAATTGCCACCGTCACTGCGACTCATGGGCCGCGTGAACTGGCTGAAGAGATAGAGATCCGGCGCCAGGCGGTACTGGGCTTTCAAACGGAAGCGCCAGTCATCGGGATCATAGCCTTCCAGGGACAAGCGGAAAGGCCCGTCCTGGAAGAAATCGAAGCCCGCACCGAGGTCGCCGTTAATCAGGCCGGCCCGCGTGTCGAACAGGTGGCCGCGGCGGCCGTACTGCAAGTTGAGGTTCGTACCGTTGCCGATGTTCTCTGCCCCGACGAGGCCGAACGTATCGCCACGGTACACCTTAAAATTTACAGTGCCGCTGGTCTCATTCTTGGTCGTATTATATAAGAGTCCGGCTTCGCCCTGGACTTTGATATCCGATGCGCCGCCGAGTATCTTATTCACTTTTGTTGTAATCTGGGCCGTATTATTCAGCGTCGTCTGAATATTGGCCTGGGTCTGCGGATCCGTCGTCATCTTTTCCATCGACTGAGCAATAGTTTCAAAGCGGTCCGTTATCTGCTTCATGTTGGCTGCCGTCGCCCGGACGTTGGCCGAAGCCGCGCCGTCACCGTCAAGGTTCTGCATGGACGCGTTCATCTGGGCCGTCATGGCTGCCATATTGGCCGTAATCTGCTGGATATTGCCGGCATTGGCGTCCATCATCTGGCTCGTTTTCCCCGTAATGGCGTCGATGTTCTGGATGGAACCGCGCATGGCAGCCTGGGTCTTTTCATCACCGATAATGGCGTTGATATTCTTGACCATATCGTCAGCACTGCCCATGAGCTTACCGGCACTATCCATCATATCGTCCATGTTCTTGCTCTGTGTGCCATCGATGTAATCTCCATCAGCGAGAAGATGATTCTTGTCATTCCCCGGTGTAATGGCCACGATTTTTTCGCCGAGCAGGCCGTCCGTCGTAATCGTCACTTTGGAATCGCGGGGGATTTCCGTCCCCTTTTCTAATTTCATAGCTACGTCGACGCCGTCGCGGGACGGTTTCACACTTTCGACTTTGCCGACGTGAACGCCGACATAGCGGACGGAATTCCCTTTTTGCAACCCATTGGCATCTTTGAATTCCGTATGGACGACAAAGCCGGGCTTACCAAAGATTTCGGCATGAGCCAGGGTCAGGACGACAAAGGTAAATAAGAGGACGCCGACGATAGTGACCAATCCCACTTTTGCTTCTGCACTCCACTTCATAGGCTATCCCCTCTTTCTTCTGGAAGACGCCCGCCGTGGATAAAGCGCTGCACTTCCTCATCATCTGTATGGGCAAAAGTCTTCTTATCGGCAATGAGCCGGAAGCGCCCGTCTTGTAAATAAGCCAGGCGGTCAGCGACATAGAAGGCCGAGTCCATATCGTGGGTGACGATGACCGACGTCGCATGGATCTGCTTCTGCATACTGACGACCAGGCGATTGATATCCATACAGCGCAGCGGGTCCAGGCCGGCTGTCGGTTCATCGTAGAGGATGACCTGCGGGTCCAGGGCAATGGCCCTGGCCAGGCTGACGCGCTTCTTCATGCCGCCTGATAAATCGTTAGGCATCATGTTCTCGATGCCTTCCAGGCCGACAAGGTGGAGTTTCTCCTCAACGATGCGCTGGATTGTCGCTTCATCGTCTTTCGTATGCTGGCGCAGGCCAAAGGCGACGTTCTCGCCGACAGTCATGGAATCGAAGAGGGCCGAATACTGGAAGACCATGCCCATGTGGCGGCGCACGGCTGTCAGCTGTTCCTCATCGAAGGCAGTAATGTCTTCATCGTGAAAGAAGACCTGCCCTTTCGTCGGCTTCTGCAGACCGATGATCAGGCGCAGGATGGTACTCTTGCCTGAGCCGCTGGCACCGAGGATGGCCAGGGTTTCACCCTGATGGATATCTAAATTGATGTTGTCTAGTATGACCCGGTCGCCATAGGCGACGGTCACATTGCGAAGACGGATCATAGCACTCCTCAATACAACAGAACCGATAAGATATAATTGCAGATAAAGATGAAAATAATCGACGTGACGACGGACTTCGTCGTAGCCTGGCCGACGCCTTCGGCCCCGCTTTTGGCATGCATGCCTTCATTGCAGGCGACGAGGGCGATGATACCGCCGAAGAACATGGCCTTGATGAGGCCGTAGACGACGTCGCTGACTTCCGTAAAGAGTTCGATGGAATTCACATAGGTGAAATGCGTGAGCCCGGCGCCCAATGTGGCCACGCCGTAGCCACCGGCCGTACCGATGACGTAGCCGTAAAAGGCCAGGATAGGCACCATGACGACGCAGGCTACAAAGCGCGGTACGACGAGATAGGCAATGGGATTGACGGCCATACAGCGCAGGGCATCGATTTGTTCCGTGACCTTCATGGTCCCGATTTCAGCCGTCATGGCCGCACCGACGCGGCCTGCCATGACGACGCCAGTTAAAATAGGGCCTAATTCACGGCCCATGGCGACGGACATGACGCCGCCCAGCGTCGACTGGGCGCCATAGCGCAAGAGAATATCGACGATCTGCAAAGTCATGACCATGCCGGCAAAGAGCAGGGTCAGGCTGACGATAGGCAGGGAATTAACGCCGAGATGAGCCATCTGGGCAAGGGTCAGGCGGCGTTGTATCTTTGGCAGCTGACGCAGGGTCTGGCCAAAGAGGATGGCAATGACGCCGACTTGTTCAAAGACACGGAGCGTAAAGCTGCCGATGCCTTCCAAAATTTCCTGCATGAAAGACCGTCCTTTCTTTAAGTATCATACTACTTTACTATACCATCATTAAAAATGGATGTAAAACACCTGTATTCAATTGTGCCTAAATTGTGAGAAAGAAAATAAGGAAAACTAAAATTGCGATTTGAGTTTTCTACAGCTAAAATAATAGCATTTTATGCGAAAAATGGCAAGGGAAAAGGCGCTGTCATATGAAGACAGCGCCTGTTTAGTGGCTAGTGACTAGTGGTTAGGTGTTAGGGGCTGACCGCTGACGGCTAACTGCGACCTATGGCCTGCGGGACGCCCTTTGGGCGTCCCCTACGAACGGCTAGTGGAACATATCCAGGTCGACGGTGCGGATCGGTTCAGCCGATTTCTTATTCTGGCCTTTATCGGGTTTCTTGTCGCTTCCCTTGTCATCTTTCTTGGTTGTATCCTTGTTGTCATCGCTGCTCTTATCGGCTTTGACCAATTCATCATCCTGCGAGGACCCGTCGGTTTCTTCACCGATGACGGCTTTCGCTTCGTTGATGTTGTGGTTCTTGGCCAAATAAGCGTCGCGTTTTTCCGGCGTGACGACTTTGATGGTGATCTGGCCGTCGCCTTTGACGATATACGGTGTCGGAATGGAAGATTTGGCGTCGTTCGGATTTTCATCGCCGATGTTGTGCTTGCCCGGTTTGATGACATCCTTGGCGCTGGTCCCCGGTTCTTTGCCGCGGATCTTTTCCTTCTTCACTTTCGTGCCGCTTTCGTTGATCATGCTGACGCCCTGGCTGAGGATTTCGATGACCAAGTCATTGTTAGCATCTTCTTTTTCGATTTCCTTCTTCAGTTCATTGAAATCCTTATAATGGCGCAGGCGCTGGACGATTTCGTCAGTCAGATTGTAGCGCTGTTTTTCGATGAGGTACGGCAGAGGAATGACGCCGCCGCCGCGCACTTCCAGGACCATATCGCCGAGAGGCTGGTTCTTGGGGACGGTGAAGCTCATGGTCTTCACTTCATCGACACCGCGGTACGGGTGGAGCTTGACCTTGAAATAGACCGTATCGCCCGGGCTGACGACGACAGGCGCTGCCGACGCATCGACGATGGTCGCCGACTTGCGGGCCTGCGTGATATCGACGGACATGTTGATGTCCAGGATAGGATAGTCGATGAACTCATTATGTTTCAAGATATCCAGTACATTGTAAAGCTCGTCGATACTCTTTTCATTGATGTTATCTTCGGAATAATACATATTGTGCCGGGTAATATCCTTATCGCGGCCATTGGAAGAGCGGATGGTATACGACAAGGTCGCCGTGCCACCGCCCGTGCGGTCGATGGTCTTATTGACCGTATTGTACACCGTCGTAGCCGCCAGGACCGGCGTCAGTTCATTGTCTTCAATGATCTTGACGCGCTTGGTCATGGCCGTGTCGGTGTCCGTATCCCTGGCCTTGATGACGACAGGGATGCCCGGTGCCAGATAGCCATACTGGCCGCCGATGCCGGCGCCGCGGTCCTGAGTGATCTTGCCCACTTCGGCACCGATAGAGCCCAGCTTAAAGGAACTGGACAGGTTATTGACGACCGTAAAGATGTAGGCATTGTGCATGAAATAATTGATGCTGCCCTTTTTCAGGAAGGGATGGCCAAAGGCGACAATCTGGTCGTTGTCGACGTAAGTGACCGTCCCGATGGCACCCATCTTCATATCGCCGTTGACGAAGGCTGCGGCGACGCTGCTGCCCGGTTCCAGGGGCAGGGCCGTACTGTCGCTGCTGGCCGAAGCCGTATCGACAGGCATGAAGTTATAGCCCGGCAGTTTGCTCTGCATCCACGCTGTCGACACGCTGTCGAAGCCCGACGTCATGAGCGGCGTCGCAATGGGGATGAGCGATGATTCGCGGGCGTTGAAAGGCCGGATTTCTTCTCTCGTCGGCACATTCCAGAGCTTGATCATATCGTTGATAGGCGTAATCATGCCGACGCGGGAATTGGTAAAGGACCAGCCGTAAGCGACGGCACCGAGCAGTTTGCCATTGATATAGACCGGGCTGCCGCTCATGCCCTGAGCGATGCCACCCGTTTCTTCAATGAGGGGCCCGGAAAACTTGGCCAGGACCAAGTCCCCTGACGGGCCGCTGTTCTTCATGACCCCTAAGATCTCGACGGGGAAGGTATCAATAGTCGTACCGTGGACGACGGTCTTGGCATAGCCCGTCATCCCCGGCTGGACTTCACTGACATTCATGAACTCCTGTGCCTGTGCCGAAAGAGCCAGGATACAGGAAAGGGCCGCGGTCAGACAGACCCGGCCCAACGTACGCCGCAAGGCGGAGACTTTCTTCATCATGGTGTATCTCATTTCGTTTCCACCACGACGACAACGGCGCCTTGCTGCACTTGTGATCCCGGCTGAACGAGGACGGTCTTGACGACGCCATCCTTGTCAGAACGGGCAGCCGGCATCGGACCGGCCAGGGAATTCACCGTAAGCAGGACATCTCCCTCTTTGACGGCTGCACCGACAGGGGCTACGCTGACGACGCTGCCGCTCAATACCGTCGTGTACGATACGTCAGCAGCTGCGGCCGGCATAGCCATCAGACCTGCTAACCCAGCTAATACGGCGAGTCTGCGAAACTTTTTCATGACGGCTCCCTCCTTCTCAGCTCCGCCTGCTGCGGAGCACTCTATAAATCATCAAAACTATCTTTTAAGCGGTCCATTTCCCGCAAAGCCTTACCGGCTCCGTTGGCGACGCACAACAAAGGTTCATCGCAGAGATAGGCGGCCATGCCTGTCGTCTGGGAAATGAGGCGGTCGAAACTATCCAGAAGCAGGCCGCCGCCGGTAAGGACAATACCATGGTCGGCAATGTCCGCAGCCAGTTCGGGCGGTGTCTTTTCCAGGATGGAGACGATCGTCTTGAGGACGGTCTGAATCGGTTCGTCCAGGGCCTGGCGGATTTCCTGCGAGTCGATATCGACCGACGTCGGCAGGCCCGTTTCCGTGCTGCGGCCGCGGACATCGGCTGTCATGCGCCGGCCGTCGCCCATGGCCGTGCCGATGAGTATCTTCAGCTCTTCTGCTGTGTGCTGACCGATGGCGACGTGCTTGATCTTTTCCAAATAGCGGATAATCGCTTCGTCAAAAGTGTTGCTGCCAATGCGCAGGGATTCGCTGATGACGACGCCGCTCAGGCTGAGGACGGCGACGTCCGTCGTCCCACCGCCCATGTCGACGACCATGGAACCATTAGACGTGGCAATGTCCAGACCGGCGCCGATAGCGGCAGCCAGCGGTTCTTCCATGACCGTCGTCTTGCGGGCACCGGCCTGCATGGCCGCTTCGATGACGGCCCGCCGTTCGACGTTGGTGACGCTCGACGGGACGCAGATGACGACGCGGGGTTTAAAGATCAGTGCCTTGCCGATGGCCTTGCGGATGAAGTAGCGCAGCATGTATTCCGTCGCGTCGTAGTCGGCGATGACGCCGTTGCGCAGCGGATGGTAGGCGTGGATGTTACGCGGCGTCCGCCCCAGCATGGCCTGGGCTTCGCGGCCGATGGCGACGACTTTATTTTCCATCGTATCGACGGCGATGACGGCCGGTTCATTGACGACAATGCCCCGGTTCTTGACGAACACGATGATATTGGCCGTTCCCAGGTCGATAGCGATATCGCTGCCGAACCAGTTGGCCAGAAAGAACGAATGGGACTGTTTCGGCTGTACTCTTTTCTTAGTTTTCTTCTTCCTCAATATTGACGCGAACAATGTCTGCACCTAGCCTTTGTAATTTTAATACGAGATTATCATAACCGCGGTCGATGTGGTATAAATAGCCGACTTCCGTTTCCCCTTCAGCGACGAGGCCAGCCAGGACTAAGGCAGCACCGGCCCGCAGGTCCGTCGCATTGACAGAGGCCCCTTTGAGCCTGGGGACGCCTTCGACGATGGCGCTGCGGCCTTCGATGCGGATCTTGGCGCCCATGCGCTTGAATTCGTCGACGTGCATGAAGCGGTTTTCAAAGACCGTTTCGGTGACGACACTCGTCCCCTGGCAGATAGTCGTCAGGGCCATGAACTGGGCCTGCATGTCTGTCGGGAAACCGGGATAAGGCAGGGTCTTGATATCGGCCGGGCGAAGCGGTTCATGGCCGATGACGCGGATGCCGTCGATTTCTTCCTGGACTTCGGCGCCGACTTCTTTCAATTTGGAAATGAGGGGCTTCAAGTGTTCCGAAATGGCATTCTCTACGAAGACATTGCCCTGGGTCATGGCCGCGCCGACCATGAAAGTACCCGCTTCGATGCGGTCGGGGATGACGGCGTGATTGGCGCCATGCAGTTCCTTGACGCCTTCGATGCGGATGACGTTGGTGCCGGCACCGCGGATGTTGGCGCCCATACTGTTGAGGTACGTTGCCAAATCGACGATTTCCGGTTCTTCTGCGGCATTTTCCAGGACCGTCTTACCGTCGGCCATGGATGCAGCCATGAGGATATTTTCTGTAGCGCCGACGCTGGGGAAATCGAGATAAATCTGAGCCCCTTTGAGGCCATTCGGTGCCGTCGCTTCGATGTCTCCGTTTTCCAGGTTGATGACGGCTCCCATGGCTTCAAAAGCCTTGAGGTGCAGGTCGATAGGACGGGCACCGATGGAGCAGCCGCCGGGCAGGGAAATCTGGGCCCTCCCCTTGCGGGCCAGTAAAGGTCCCATAACCAAAAAAGATGCACGCATACGGCGCACTAAATCATACGGAGCCGTTGTCGATGTCAGCTCATGGACATCGATGACCAGTGTATCTCTTTCAGGATGTTCTATATGAACGCCGAGGGACGCGATGACGTCACAGACGGTATGTACGTCGGCTAATTTCGGGATTTCTGTCAAAGTACTCTGCGTCGTTCCCAGCATAGATGCGACAATGATAGGCAGCACGGCATTTTTAGCCCCGCTGACGCGAACCGTACCCTGTAAGGGCTTTCCACCATGAATAACAAGTTTCTCCAATTCTGGTGCCTCCTAATACTATTCGAGTAGTTTATTCTAAATGGCCCAAAGGCAATGGCGCCTAAGGTACCATTATGAGCATATAATTACTATCAAGTCATTGTACCATAAAAGGGGAGAAAAAAAAAGGGCTTGTCGCCGTGCGATAAGCCCTTTTTAAGCTGTAGGGGTCGCCACGTGGGCGACCCGCTGGATATTTGACGACGTTCTCCCCAATCCGGAAAATCACTCATATTCCGGAGCGGGCTTGCCACGTGCAAGCCCCTACAGACGAAATCACTCGGAAATTTTTCTTCAACCTACAAGCGGGACGCTAACTGCTGACGACTGACTGCTGACTGCTAACAGCTGACGGCTGACAGCGGCCTGCGAACTGCGGCTTTTACAAATGAATACTCCATTTGGCTTTCTTGTCGAAGCGGTGGAACGTGTCGATGAAGCGGATTGTGCCGCTCTTGTAGCGCATGACGACAGACATGGTGCGGGCGCCGCCGCCAAAGTACTGGACGCCTCGCATCATGGGCGTATCGGTAATGGCCGTCGCCGAGAAGATGCAGTCGTCGCCTTTGACCAGGTCGTCGAGGGTCATGACGCGGTTGATGTCATCAATGCCCATTTCCCAGCAGCGCTTCCGTTCTTCGTCGGTATAGGGAATGAGGCGGGCCTGCATATCGCCGCCCAGGCATTTCAGGGCCGCTGCAGCCAGGACGCCTTCCGGAGCGCCGCCGATGCCCATGAGGACGTGGACGCCGGACCCTTCGATACCGGCGTCGACAGCCGGCGAGACGTCACCGTCCGTGATGAGCTTGATGCGGGCGCCGGCACTGCGGCATTCGTCGATGATTTCCTGATGGCGCGGCCGATCGAGGATGACGACGGTCAGATCGTCGATGCCTCGTTCCAGGCCTTCGGCGATGCGGCGCAGGTTTTCCTGAACGGGCTGGGTCAGGTCGATGCGGCCTTTGGCCCGCGGGCCGACACAGAGCTTTTCCATGTACATGTCCGGAGCGTGGAGCAAGTTCCCCTTGCGGGCGATGGCCATGACGGCAATGGACCCATCCTGTCCTTTCGCCGTCAGGTTCGTCCCTTCCAGCGGGTCGACGGCGATATCGACTTCCGTGCCGCCGGCGCCGACTTTTTCACCGATATAGAGCATCGGCGCTTCGTCCATTTCGCCTTCGCCGATGACGACAGTCCCATCAATAGGAACCGTCGATAAAATCGAATGCATCCCATCGACAGCCAACTGGTCGGCGCCCATCTTGTCGCCCTTCCCCATGAGGCGGCCAGCCTTGACGGCAGCCGCTTCGGTAACGCGGACAAATTCCAAGGTCAATACGCGATCCATAGTGAACCTCCTATCTAAAAATAATCGAAATACATATATAGTATTACTTCTAGACAGAGTGAAAAAACTCCTGCCTCGGGGCAGGAGTTTTTTCGTTCATCGTAGGTCGTTCATCGTTTATCACAGGCGAACGCCTTTTTCGAGTTTGAAGTTTGCAGTTTTTAGTTTGCAGCAAATGGTAAAAAATTTAAAGCCAGCTTCTACAAACTCTGTACTACAAACTATAAAGTAAAAGGGACCGTGTATGATGGCAAAATTTTTCGTGCGACAGCCCCCTACAAACGCGACCGGCGGCCTGCGAACTGCGGGACGCCCTTTGGGCGTCCCCTACTACTGTTTCGTGATCACGTCGCAATGCATGTACGGGCGGAGGACTTCCGGTACGATGACGGAGCCGTCAGCCTGCTGGTAATTTTCCAGGATAGCGGCAACGGTACGGCCGACAGCCAGGCCGGAGCCGTTAAGGGTATGGACGAATTCCGGTTTCGATTTCGGCGTGCGGCGGAAGCGGATATTGGCCCGGCGTGCCTGGAAATCTTCCGTATTGGAGCACGACGAGATTTCACGGTATTTTCCCTGTGCCGGGAACCAGACTTCGACGTCGAAGGTCTTGGCAGCGGAGAAGCCGATATCGCCCGTGCAGAGGCAGACGACGTGGTACGGCAGGCCCAGGGCCTTGAGGATATCTTCGGCGTTGTTGGTCAGTTTATCGAGTTCATCATAGCTCGTTTCCGGAGCGACGTATTTGACCATTTCGACTTTGTGGAACTGGTGCTGGCGGATGAGGCCCCGCGTATCGCGGCCAGCCGAACCGGCTTCGGCACGGAAGCACGGCGTCATGGCCGTGAAGTAGACCGGCAGCTTGGCGCCGTCGATGATTTCACCGCGGTAGTAGTTGGTCAGCGGTACTTCTGCCGTCGGGATCATGTACATTTCTTCGCCTTCGACGTTGAGCTTGTACATATCTTCGTAGAACTTAGGCAGCTGGCCTGTACCGGTCATGGAATCGCGGTTGACGATGTACGGCGGGATGACTTCGGTGTAGCCGTCCTTTTCTGTATGCTGGTCGAGCATGAAGTTGTAGACAGCGCGTTCCAGGCGGGCGCCGGCGCCGATATAATAATAGAAGCGGGCACCCGTGACTTTAGCAGCCCGTTCGGAATCGAGGATGCCCAGTTTTTCACCGACGTCCCAATGATTGAGGGGCTGGAAATCGAATTTCGTCGGTTCGCCCCATTTGCGGACTTCCGGGTTGTCGCTGTCGTCGTTGCCAACGGGGACCGAGGGGTGGCACATATTGGGGATCATGAGCTGGATAGCGCGCATGTCAGCTTCAACTTTCTTGACTTCTTTGTCGAGGACGTCGATGTCGTCGCCGAGCTTCTTCATGGCTGCGATCTGGGCGTCCGCATTTTCTTTGTTGCGTTTGAGCTGGCTGATTTCCTTGGTGACCGTATTGCGTTCGTTCTTCATGGCTTCGACTTTCTGAAGAATGTCGCGGCGCTGGTTGTCCAAGGCGACGAAAGCGTCGACATCGGCTTTGGCATGGCGGTTCTTAATATTTTCTTTGACTTCTTCCACGTGTTCGCGGATGAATTTCGTATCTAACATGATAGTTTCTTCCTTCCTCAGTAAATATGCTTTTATACCCCTCGTATTATAGCCTTATAAGCCTTTTTGTTCAATACCGCTGAACAAATACCCCATATGATTCGTAGAATTGAGCAGGACCAGGCGCCATACGCCGTCCTGACACTCCAAGACGTTGATGCACGTATTATCCTGTTTGATCTGCCAGAAATGGCTCATATCCAGGCCCAGGACATCGCAGATGATGGCCTTGTTGACGGCGTCATGAGCGGCGACGAGGACTGTCTTGCCGTCGTACTTCCGAACGTAATCGTCAAAGGCAGCGCGGGCGCGGACGCGGACATCTTCCAGGGATTCGCCGCCCTGGCCGGGCATGGTCACCGTATGAGGCTGTGTATGCCAGCGGTGGAATTCTTCAGGATACTTGGCTTCGATTTCATCAGCCAGCTTCCCTTCCCAATCGCCGTGGTTGATTTCCAGGAGCCTGTCGTCCTTGAGGACCGGCAGGCCGTGGAGGTCCGCACAGAAAGAGCAGGTCATGTACGACCGTTCGAGGGGGCTGGAAATGGCTACGTCGATGGGCGTATCCTTCAGGCCTTCGGCGACCATATGGCCCTGGCGGAGGCCCCGTTCACTCAGGTGCGTGTCTTCCTGGCCCTGGTAACGGCCTTCAATATTCCATTGTGTTTCGCCGTGGCGAATGAGTATGATGCGTACCATAGTTTCCCCCTGTTAGTGAATATCGCAGTGAATGAGCTTCATGTCGAGGATGCCATTGATCGAGCGGAGCTTGACCATGATGTCGTTGGGGATGTCATCCTGGACGGCAATGGCCATGATGTTGTTGCCCGATTTGGTCATGCGGCCGACCTGCATGCCCATGATGTTGATATGAGCCTGGCCGAGGATGGTCGAAATCTGACCGATCATGTTCGGCTGGTCGACGTGCGGTACCAGGAGCAGGTAGCCTTCGGGCGTGAAGTCGACGCGGTATTCATCGATCTGGACGATCTTGGCTTCCGTCCCGTTGAACAAGACGCCGACGATGGCGTGTTCGCCCTTATTGGTGCGGACCCGGACAGTGACGGAGTTGACGAAATAGCCATTGGACTGGCTGTTGATTTCTTTGATGGCAATGTGGCGCGTCTTGGCGACTTCGGCGGCATTGACGTAGTTGACCGATTCCTGGAGGATCGGATTGAGGGCTCCTTTGAGGACAGCCGTCGTCAGCAGGCGCGTTTCCGTATCGGCCAGTTCGCCCGTGTATTCGACTTCGATTTCCTTCATCGGCGCATCGGCCAGGTAAACGGCCAGGTTGCCCATGCGTTCCATGAGGTCGAAATAAGGATGGATGACATTGTAGACATTGGGCGGTACAGGAGCCATGTTGACGGCTGTAGCGACGGGTTCGCCTTTCAGGGCTTCCATGACGCCTTCGGCGACGTCGACGGAAACGCCGATCTGAGCTTCGACAGTCGAAGCGCCGAGGTGCGGCGTGATGACGACGTTATCCATGCCCAGGAAGGGGTTGATGTCCTTGGTCAGCGGTTCCGTCGGGAAGACGTCGATAGCGGCGCCGGCGACGTGCCCGCTCTTGAGGGCTTCAGCCAGTGCATAGATATCGAGGACCGCCCCGCGGGATACGTTGATGACCCGGACACCGTCTTTCATCTTGGCGATTTCTTCCTTGCCGATGAGGCCCCGCGTTTCTTTGGTCAGCGGCGTATGCATGGTGATGTAGTCCGACCGCTTGAGGAGCGTATCCAGGTCGACTTGTTCGACGCCGAGCTGTTTGAACCGTTCTTCCGGGATGTACGGGTCATAACCGATGGTCTTCATTTCCATAGCCTGCATGCGTTTGGCAATGCGCGAACCGATGCGGCCGACGCCGATGATGCCGATGGTCTTGTTCTGGAGCTGGATGCCCGTAAAGGTCTTGCGGTCCCAGTTGCCGGCCATGAGCGAATTGTGGGCCTGCGGGATGTGGCGGGTAATGGCCATGATCATGGCGCAGGTATGTTCCGTAGCGGCCAGGGTGTTGGACGTCGGCGTATTGACGACGACGATGCCCCGTGCCGTCGCACTTTTCAAGTCGATGCTGTCGACGCCGACACCGGCACGGCCGATGACCTTCAATTTCGTAGCCGCTTCGATGACCTTTTCCGTGACGTGGGTCATGGAACGGGTAATGAGGCCGTCGTATTCGCCGATGCAGTCGATGAGGCCCTGTTCATCGAGGTTCTTCTTCACATCTACTTCATATCCATTTTCGCGTAAGAGATCTACGCCTTTCATCGATACGTCATCGCTGACTAAAATCTTCATTTTCTTCTCCCCCTATGTAATACATTAATGTTTTTTCTGGAACGCTTTCATGAAATCGGCCAGAGCCTGGCAGCCTTCTTCGGTAACGGCATTGTAAATTGATGCCCGGCAGCCGCCGATGGAACGGTGCCCCTTGACACCGATGAGGTCGTGATCAGCCGCTTCAGCGACGAACTGGGCTTCCAGTTCCTTCGTCGGCAGGTTGAAAGTGACATTCATGAGGCTGCGCGAATCTACGCGGGCATGGCCGCGGTAGAAGCCGTTGCTGTCGTCGATGACACCGTAGACGATAGACGCTTTCTTCTTATTTCGTTCATGCATGGCAGCCAGTCCGCCGTTATCGTCGAGCCAGTGAGCGACTTTATTGACGAAATAAATGTTGAAGACCGGCGGCGTATTGTACGTCGAATCGTCGTCGACATAGGTTTTGTACTGCAGCATGAGCGGCAAATCGCGGCAGACCTTTTTCAGCAAGTCGTCCTTGATGATGGCCACGACGACGCCGGCCGGGCCGACATTCTTCTGGACGCCGGCATAGATGAAGTCGAAGTTCTTTACATCGACCGGACGGCTGAGGAAATCGCTGGACATATCGCAGAACAAAGGAACGTCGAAAGACGGGAAATCATGCCATTCCGTCCCGTGGATGGTATTGTTCGATGTCATGTAAATATAGTCCGTGTCGGGCTTGACGACGAAACGGTCTGCCTTGGGGATGTACGTAAAGCTATCGGCTTTGCTCGAAGCGACTTCATACGTTTCCCCGTAGAAGGAAGCGGCTTCCATGGCCTTATTGGACCATACCCCAGTATTCAGATAACCGCCGCGTTTCTTGAGGAAATTCGCTGCGTGCATGACGAACTGCATACTGCCGCCGCCCTGGATGAAGACGATATGATAATCATCTGGAACAGCCAGGAGCTTCTTCAGCGTCGCCACCGTATCGTCCTGCATTTCCTGATAGGCAGCACTGCGATGACTGATTTCGACGATGCTCATCCCCGTGTGATTGAAATCGAGGAATTCATCCTGAACTTCCTTGAGGACTTCCAAAGGCATTGCCGATGGACCTGCATTGAAATTGTACACTCTCTTCATATTTCCACCTCTTACTGCGCGAAGACCGCAGGGAAAGTCTTCTGCCATACCAATAAAAAAACTCCCGTCCCATCAAAGGGACGAGAGTCGATATTCCCGCGTTGCCACCCAACTTGCCTTTCGGCCAACTTGTACCGCTATACCGGGCGTACCCGTCAAATTCATCATTTGCAGCTCCAGAGCGGAACGCCTTACAGCCCTGCTGCCTCGCACCACCCGGCAGTTCTCTGAAAGGACCCATAATTTGCTTCTCCTTCATCGCCTTCTGTAAAATTACGTTTATTATAAACACAAACGCCCTGCCTGTCAAGACAAATTTTACCGATATCTATTGAAGGGCTTGTTTTCCATGTAAAGTCCGCAAGGTATCTTTTGTCATGCTATACTGCGATGAAGCCAGATTCCAATTTAAGTCTGTGCCGGGAACACCTTGGATTCCTAAAATATCTGTCATGACATCATAAAGCAAGTCATTCGTCCAGTAACTATTTTCATGAGAACGAAGTGTCTCTACCGTCTGTACCCGTTCAGCCTGAAAATCCGGGCTAAAAGCCATGAAAAGAAGGATATGGCTCATCGTTGCCGTATATTTGCTGGCTTCATGCCCATAATTGTGTTCCACATCTTCTCCATGATCGGAAAAATAAATGAATCCTTTGAACCGAGAATTTTCTTTTAGCTTTTCATAAATCTGTTGGAGAACATAATCATTATAACGGACAGCATTGTCATATTTATCGATAACATCACTCTTGCCGCTATAATGTTTCCATTCTTCAGGATAACGGTCCGCATAGGAACCATGACATCCCATGAGATGAATGACGATCAAAGCATTTTTCTCATTCGTCAAGTCTGGCAAAGATTGTACCAAAGCATCATCGTAATAGTCAGAACGGAGATCATGTGTCCCCGTCCGTTCATTGAGCCAGGCCTGATGGGCTGCGGTACTGGCGATTTCAGCTACCGGCGTATCCCACGCTCCATATTTTCGCTGGTTACTAATCCAAAAAGTATCATATCCAGCGGCCTTGGCAATTTCCATGAGGGAATAGGCCTTTTCTAACGGGACATTATTGTACTGATTCTTTTCACTGAGCGCATAGGTCAAGACAGGTACTGTATGGGTATGATTTGAATAAGCATTTTGGAAAAGGATAGCTTCCGGTTTCTGCGTTTCTTCACTCATCCATGGCGTCGTATCCCTGTCGTACCCATAAGCTCCCATATGGTCCCGTGTCTCCGATTCACCGATGACTAACACAAATATCCCACCGTCCGATGTAATCTTCAGGCCTTGCAGCTGTTGCAGCCGGGCTTCCCTCTGTGCCTTTGCTTTGCCATATTCTTTATATTGGTGCAAAGCATCCTTTGTCTCTATGGCAATACGTACGGGCAAATAATTAGTAGCTCTAATACTCATGTAACCACTAATAGCTAAAATAAACACAAACAACATACAGACAATTTTTTTAGGATAACTGCCTGAAGGCGTTTTTAGGCGATACAGCACGCTCCCTGAACCGATGAGGATAAAGATAAGCGCTGCGAATGTCCCCCCCCATACGAACAAGTTCTGGCTTTTGAGATAAGCCAAGGATTCACTGCCATTTGTTTGAAACAATGTCAAAACAATAGTAGCCGATAGAACGTGGCCGCTGACAGCATAATAGCCCCAAATGAACAGAGGCAATAATAAGGCAATTCCTAAGCATACATACAAAACGCCGTCAAGTACACGACGTAAGAAATTCTTACGAATATGACGGCTGATATAGATTAAATCGGTGAAAAATAAAAACAAAGATGCCCCTATCAGATATGCCGCTGTCACATCAACACGCTGCACATGTTGCCCCGCTAATATCGGTACTAATGAAGAAGATAAGAAAATTCCCGTATACAAACAAAAAATCCCTATATAGGGTCGAGAATACTTCCACAGGAACATACTCAATGCCAAAGCGAATCCACTGTAAAATAATCTCCCCTTAAAGGCAAGTGACGCTGAAGAAGGAATCCACCATTGAATCAAGATTCCTGCTAGCATAAATAAGATAATACACAGCACACTACGATAAACCGTCTGTCTATGACGCTGCATATATGATAAAACTTGCATACTTTCCGCTCCTTTACTTTTCTCATTGTAATAAAATCGACAAATCGTTGTCGCAAATCCGTTTCATTATAACACAATTTATATGAATAACAAAAATAAAGGAGTCCTTAAACATCTCAGTCGCCTAGCCTTTAAGCGGTCCAATGGACCGTTTCCGTAGGGGCCGTCCCAGCGGGCGGCCCGCTACGCGCTGAAGGCGTCCTGAAGTGTCGTTGTTAGTTTGAGTCTGTCGCGGCGGAACGCCGCATCTGAGTCCGAGCAAACGAAAACAACACAATAGCCATAAAGTCATGATATTATCCCATAAAAAAAGACCTGCGCACAATGATGTGAACAGGTCTATCGTATTACATCAATACAAACATGCCAGGCCAGCGTCAGCCAGTGGCACGACTCATTGGCTTTTCCAAATCTCCCACAGCCCAGAGTCTGATGCCGTCTCTGGGAAACGTCAGTTTACCACATTTCAGCCGTAGGGGCGTGCCCGTGGCGCGCCCGTCCGGAGTGAAGAGGCATACGTAATCCATACCGTTCGGATAAACCAGTCCCATCATCCTGCCACGGGCTATCTACTATCAGTCTCCAGCGGGTCGCCCACGCGGCGACCCCTACAGTCCGGATTGCCCATTTCCCAAAAGCCAGCGTCAGCCAGTGGCACGACTCATTGGCTTTTCCAAATCTCCCACAGCCCGGAGTCTGATACCGTCTCTAGGAAACGTCAGTTTACCACATTGCCTAACAAAGGCCGTGACTCGATGCTGACACCCCATATGAGGTGGTTCGGATTGCCGCAGATTGGCGTATCTGCCAAGGAAGCAATCCGCAAAGCAACTGTCTCCAGAATCGACGTCAGCCAGTAGCACAACTCATTGGCTTTTCCCAATTTTCCAGAGACAGCCCAGAGTCTGATGCCGTCTCTGGGGGCAGTTGGATTGCCAGGCTAGCGTCAGCCAGTGGCACGACTCATTGGCTTTTCCCATAGTTCATTGCAGGATAGGCCGCCCTATGCAAGGCGGAGGAAGGAGGCATAGTGGAGCCTATGCCGACTGACGACAACGAAGCAGAGAGCGGCCTAGGCTGTGATGAACGGGAAAGGGCCAATGAGCCGTGCCACTCAATTACATTTACTCCAGCCGCAGTTTTTGCAGGTGTTGCAGCCGCCTTCAAAGACTAAGGGTTCGCCGCACTGGGGGCAGAGCATGCTTTCGGCTGTGACCTTCTTTTCAGCTTTCGGCCGGACCGGCGTCTTTTTGACTGGCGTATGGCCGCTGGCGACGGATGCCGTCTGATGCAGTTCTTCCTGGACTTCATCGAACATTTCCAGCAGTGCGTTGCCGACCGTCATGGGGCAGCACGAACCGCGGCTGGTATCGCCGCGCGTCGCCCGGCGCACCGAATAGGACGGGCAGTTGCCTGTCGAATTGAGCTGGTCGACGATGGTATAGATATCGATGCCGGCGCGGGCACTGATGGAAATCATGCGCGACAAGCCGATCATGAAGTTGTTGCAGCCGCCTGTCGAGCCCTTGCTGAGGTATGTTTCCAGGAGAGCCCCTGTCTGGGGATCGAAGAAAGCCATGCAATGCAGGCTGCCGCAGCCCGTGATGAGCTTGCGTTTCTTGCCGATGACGTTGTCGTCGATGCTGACGATTTCACCGCGTTCCAGGCCTTCACCAGCCGTAGGTACACGTTTTTCTTCTTCATGGGTCGTCAGGATACCGGCCCGCTTGCAGCCGTCGCGGAACAGGGTCAGGCCCTTACAGCCCTTTTCATAGGCCAAGAGGTAGAGGTCTTCCGTATCTTCGACGGTAAAGCTGTTGGGCACGTTGACTGTCGAGCTGATGGACGCATCGATATGCTGCTGCCAGGCTGCCTGCATTTCGACGCGTTCATGATAATCCAGGGTCAGGGCCGTGACGAAGTATTCCGGAAGCTGGCCGTCATCTTTGATGTGGTGCTTCTTCATATAGCGTTCGACAATAGGCGTATAGACCTTATAATAGACGTCCGTCCCGTGGAGGGATTCCGTCTTGCGTTCATAGAAGTTCGCATAAATCGGTTCGATGCCGCCGGAAATGCCGAGCATCGTCGACAAAGTCCCCGTCGGGGCGATGGTCAGGAGCTGGGAATTGCGCAGGCCGTATTCCTTGACCAGTTTGGCCGTCGCTTCCGTCGTGTTGGCCTTGAAATAAGGCGTACTCATGATTTCATCGATATGGCATTTTTCGAAGGCACCGCGCTGATGAGCCAGTTCTGCCGACGCAGCGATAGCCGTATCGGCCATGGCAAAGCCGATATCATGACAGAAGGCGACGGCGTCTGTGCTGCCATAAGTCAGGCCCATCTGGATGAGCATGTCGCCGAGGCCCATGATGCCCAGGCCGATCTGGCGCCAGGCTTTGACGCTTTCCCGCTGTTCTTCCAAGGGATGCAGGGGCAGGCCTTCTTCGAGGACATCGTTCAGGGCCCGGACGGCAATGCGGACGCAGCGCTTGAATTCATCGAAATCGAAGGTAGCGTTCGGCGTAAAGGGATCGTTGACGAAGTTGGCCAGGTTCATGCTGCCCAAGAGACAGGAGCCACCGGCCGGCAACGGTTCTTCGGCGCAGGGATTGACGCCGGCAAAGGAAAATTCCGGCGTGTGGGCCAGGAGGTTCCACGATTTGATGCGGTCCCAGAACAGGGCGCCCGGTTCGGCATAGTCCCAGTTCGTTTCTGCGACCAGGCGGAAGACGTCGGCTGCATTGACCAGGCTTTCAATGACCTGCCCCGTTTCCTGTCGCTTGAAATGGAGGCGGAACTGTTTGTGTTCCTTGACGGCTTCCATGAATTCATTGCTCAGGCGGATGGAAATATTGGCCTTAGTCACCTTATTGAGGTCCGTCTTGAGCTTGATGAAATCCAGGACATCAGGATGGGCACAGTCGATGGAAATCATCAAGGCCCCACGGCGGCCGTTCTGGCCAATCAGTTCCGTGACCAGGGAATAGAGGGTCATAAAGGAAATGGAACCGCTCGTTTCTTTGGCCGCGTTGTTGATGCGCGCCCCTTTCGGACTCAAGCGGGAAATATCGATGCCGCAGCCACCGCCGTAGCTGTAGGTCCGGGCCAATTTCCCGGCCCGGTCGAAGATGCTTTCGATGCTGTCTTCCGGCGGCGTCATGACGTAACAGTTGGACAAGGTAATCTTCTTGCCTTCATATTCCAGTCCCCGGTTGGCCAGGATGCGGCCGCCAAAGAGAAATTTCTTGGTTTTGATCAAATCGGCGACTTCTTCATCGCCGCCGCTGATGCGGCCGACCCAATGGTCAAAGGTTTCGCCGTTATCGCAATATTTATTCTTCCAAATATCCAGGCCGAGCTGATTCTCTGCACCGAGCCATTCTTGTTCGTTCATAATCTTCCTCCTCCACTGCGCATAGCAAACGCATGACCGCCGTCTACTACATGTAGTAGACGGCGGTCATTTACTATACTAATAATAGCAGGATGGCGGGAAATAGTCAAGTATCGGAAATGCATAGTCCGACGCCTTCCTAGTCATTGAGGACATCCTTTTCTATGAAACGGCTGACGACGCGCAGGTATTCGCTGCGGTCTGTTTCAATGCCGACGGCATGAGGAGAGTCGGCAAAAATATAGAGTTCTTTTTTCGGGCTCGTACAATTATCATAGAGGCTCTTTGCCGTCTTGACCGGCACCAGGGCATCGTCGCTGCCGTGAAGGAAGAGGACAGGCATCTTCATCCGCTTCACAGCCTGCGCCGGTTCCAGGGAAGACACGGTCTTGTGGGTATGGTAGAACATGGCAGCCTGGAAGAAGGGGTCCAGGAGGTCATAACTCCAGATAGCCCGCTTATCTCCTGAAGCCTGCCACAATTTCTCCCGTCCCAGGGAGATGATATTGCCATAAGAGCTATCGGCGACGACAAAGGACAGGTCCTTGCCGTATTCACTGCCTGCATACAGCAGGGCCATGGCCGCTCCGAGGGAGACGCCGTGCAGGCCGATGCCCATCTGTTCATCGCGGTTGCGCAGCCACTGGCACCACATGGCCAGGTCATCGATTTCCCGGATGCCCCATTCCGTATGGCCCCCTTCGCTTTCGCCGTGGCCCCGCAGGTCGATGAGCAGGATATTATAACCCAGGCGGCGATAGACTTCCATATAAGGCAGGCACATGGACCGATTCTGGTAGAGGCCGTGGATGAGGATGACCGTCTTATGGGAATCATGACGGTTCTCGATATACGTCCCGCGCAGGATCGTCCCATCCTGACCATTGACCCGGACCGGTTCCCAGCCCCGTTCCTTTTCCCACTGGCGGACGGTGGACACGTCTCGGCTGTGGTTCTCGATGCCCAGGAGCTGGTCCCAGGGAGCATCATAAAATTCTTCATAAGCCATGTTTCCGATATAAGCCCCGATACCGCCCAAGATGACGGCCAGGCAGACCAGGAACAGGAGCAGGCGTTTCAAGAAGCGCTTCACCATGATACCTTACAGCTTCCTGTCCCGGCTGGCTTCTACTTTATCCTGCATGGCAGCCAGAGGCGTACCGCCAGCTGCTTCAATGGCGGCGATGACGGCACCTTCGACGAAGGGGCAGTCCAGGAGCTGTATCTGCCGGTCGTCCAGGCTTTCAGCGACCATTTCTGCCGTCATGACGGCACTGCCCATATCCATGATGCAGGCGACGCCATCGCCTTGATCTACGGCTTCGACAGCCGCCGTGATTTTCTCGAAACTCGTTCCCAGGCTGCCGTCTTCGAGTCCGCCGGCAGCGGCAATAGGCGCATCAGGCGCCATCATGCGGGCCAGTTCAACGGCCCCTTCAGCGGCCTTCTGGCTGTGGGAAATCAATACGATTCCTACCATCTTTTCCTTCACTCCTAAAAATCAGGCCATTTCAGCCAGGACCTGCAGCAAATAGAGCGACGACGTAGCGCCCGGATCCTGATGGCCCAGGCTGCGTTCGCCTAAATAGCTGGCACGCCCTTTGGTAGCGATAATGGTCTTCGTGTATTCTACGCCTTTTTCCACAGCTTGAGCCGCATCCTGCAAGGCTTCTTTCAATGATTTGCCGGCCGCTACGTCATCCTGCATGACTTTCAGTGCCGGGCACAAGGCATCGAGCATGGTCTTTTCGCCTTCTGTCGCCTTGCCGCGCATCTTGATGCCGTCGACAGCGGCTTCCATGGCTTTGACGAAAGCAGGTCCGTCGATTTCCGTCAGGCCCTTGCAGGCCATGCCGGCTTTCATAAAGGCCGTCCCGTAGAGCGGGCCCGATGCGCCGCCAACTGTCGACACGAGCTGCATGCCGACGCCTTTGAGCAGGGCGCCGATGTCGCCGCCTGCCAGGGAAGGCAGCTTCTTTTCGACGGCTTCAAAGCCGCGGGCCAGGTTGATGCCGTGGTCGCCGTCACCGATTTCGTTGTCGAGTTCGGTCAAATATTCTTTTTCTGCTTCGATTTTCTTAGCCATCCCTTCGATGATGGCTGCCATCTGTTTCGTATCCAATGAATTCATCCCCTCTTATTTTTTCCAGGCCAGCGTATCAGCCGGTGCGTCGTAGAGAGCCTTCATTTCGTCATCCAGTCGCAGGAGAGTGATGGAGAAACCAGCCATTTCGATGGATGTCATATAATTGCCGACCATCGTGTCGTAGACGCTGATGCCCTGTTCCTTGAGATAATCCTGTACGAAGTTGTTTACGATGTACAGTTCCATGAGCGGCGTCCCGCCCATACCGTTGATGAGAACGACGACTTCATGACCTTTATAATCGAGATCCGCCAGGATCTGGTCGACGAGCATCTTGGCGATTTCATTGGCCGGACGCATTTTTTCCCGATGCGTCCCCGGTTCGCCATGGATGCCGATACCGATTTCCATTTCATCATCGGCCAGTTCAAAGCCCGGTTTCCCCGCAGCCGGAACAGTGCACGGTTCGATGGCCATGCCCATGGAGCGGACGTTGGCAATGACCTTTTCGGCGACGGCCTTGACTTCCGGCAGTTCAGCGCCCTGTTCAGCTTTGGCACCGGCGATCTTATGGACGAAAATCGTACCGGCTACGCCGCGGCGGCCCGTCGTATACAGGCTGTCCCGGACGGCGACGTCATCATTGACGACGACATAGTCGGCCTTGATATCTTCATCGGCTGCCATTTCGATGGCCATTTCAAAGTTCATGACATCACCTGTATAGTTCTTGACGACGCAGAGGACGCCTTTATCCGTCGCTACGGCTTTGATGCCTTCCAGGACCTGGTCCGGTGTCGGCGACGTGAAGACCGTCCCGGCCACGGCGCAGTCGAGCATGCCCGTGCCGACGTAGCCGGCATGAGCCGGTTCATGGCCGCTGCCGCCGCCGCTGACCAGGGCGACTTTGCCTTCTTTTTTGTCGGCCCGGACGACGATGGTCCCATAATCGAGTTTGCGCAGCTTCTTCGGTGCCGATTTGACCAGGCCCTGAATCATTTCCTCTTCAACGTTATTGACATCATTGACAATTTTTTTCATGATAACCCCTTCTTTCTAGATATATTAAAAGAGCTTGTCGCACGTGCGACAAGCTCTTTTAAGTGGTTATTGGCTAGCAGTCAGTTGTTAGCGGATGGTTAAAAATTTACATCAAACTTCAAACATTAACGCCAGGATAACCAGATAAAATGGTCGAAAACTTCGTGCGATGTTCACTTAAGTATAGCAAGAAATAAGGGGAAAATCAATTCTGTTCCCGCAAGACGACGCGGTCGCACGAATCGGTTTCCTTTAATTGAACCGACACGTCTTCCTTCCGTGACGTCGGCACATTTTTGCCGACATAATCGGCACGGATCGGCAGTTCCCGGTGACCCCGGTCGACGAGAACAGCCAGTTCGATGAACTGAGGCCGCCCCAGTTCCATGATGGCATTGAGGGCCGACCGGACCGTCCGTCCCGTGAACAGGACGTCGTCGACTAAGATAACCGTCTGGCCGTCGGCATCGAATTTGCCGGCATCGCTGACGGCGATGGGGCTCTTGCGGTCGTCGTCGCGATAAGCCGAAATATCGAGATCATACACGGGCACATCCCGGCCTTCGATAGCTGCCAGTTCCCGGCCCAGGCGCTGAGCCAGGGGGACGCCGCGCGTATGGATACCGACGAGTACCGTCTTGTCCAGGCCTTTATTGCGTTCAATGATTTCATGGGCAATGCGGCGGATAGCCCGGCCGATTGCTTTTTCGTCCATGAGCAGTGTCTTTTCTTTCCACATGTGACTCACCACCTGTCAGTCTTTCTTTTCCGCCCGTTCCAGGCAGGCCAGGAAATCAGCCGGCGCTGGCGCTTCAAAATGCATGGTCTTCCCCGTAATCGGATGGACCAGATCGAGAGTATGCGAGTGAAGGGCCTGACCGTCGATAGGGAAATCATCCTTCTTATACCCGTACAAGGGGTCGTTGACGACGGGATGATGGATATAAGCCATGTGGACGCGGATCTGATGAGTCCGGCCCGTTTCCAACTTACATTCGACCCAGGTGTAATCGCCATAGCGCTTCAATACTTTGAAATGGGTCACAGCTTCGCGGCCACCCTTAAAGGTGACGGCCATCTTGACCCGGTCTTTGGGATGGCGGCCGATAGGGGCATCGACGACGCCCCGTTCTTCCGAAATATTGCCGTGGACCAGGGCCCAGTACGTCCGGTGCGCCGAATGTTCTTTAATCTGTTCGGCCAGCCCCTTATGAGCTTCATCGGTCTTGGCGGCAACCATGACGCCTGACGTATCCTTGTCCAGGCGATGGACGATACCCGGGCGGATGACGCCGTTGATGCCCGACAACTCGCCCTGGCAGTGATAGAGCAGAGCATTGACCAGGGTCCCGTCGGGATTGCCTGCAGCCGGGTGGACGACCATGCCGCGGGCCTTATTGACGACGATGATGTCCTTATCTTCATAGACGATATCCAAGGGGATGTCCTGCGGGACCACCTTATATTCTTCCTGGAGTTCGATGACAGCCTGTACCTGATCGCCTTCGTTGAGGCGGCGGTTGGCCTTGGCTTCCTTACCGTTGACGGTGACTTCCTTGCGCTGAATGAGCTGCTGGGCATAACTGCGCGAAATATCCAGGGCCGTCGTCAAATAGACGTCCAGCCGCTTTCCCTGTTCCTGTTCTGTGACTATTAATTTCTTTTCTTCCATGTCTTCATCCTCATTTATCCGAAATATGGGTCCAACTATACCATAACAAAAGTGCGACGCCGACGACGATACCGATATCGGCAACGTTGAATACGGGCCAGATGCGAAAATCGAAGAAATCTGTTACTGCCCCGCGGAGCGTCCGATCCAGGGCATTGCCCAGGGCACCGCCCAAAAGCAGCCCCGCCCCGCCATAAACCCAGGGCGTCGCCGGCAATTTCTTGCGGAATAGACCATACAGCAGGAATAAGGCCAAGGCCATGACTAAAAAGAGCCACTGCTGATTTTCTAAAATCCCAAAAGCAGCACCGCGATTCAAAATATAAGTAATATGAAAAAATCCCGGAATGACCGGAATGGATTCATGAAGGACCATGGCCTGATGGATAGCGTATTTCGTAAGCTGATCGACAACGGTCACGGCCAGGGCAATGCCTAATACATACAAAGCAAACTCCTCCTATTATGCATCTTACAGTGCTTTTATCCTATCACAGAAGCAGGGAAAATTCAATAAAAAAAGGCCGCCGCATGATGGCCAAAGCCTTCTGCGACAGCCTTTTGCCGAAGCAATTATTCAGCTGCAATAGCGCCTGTAGGACAAGCGGATTCGCAAGCACCGCAGTCGATGCAGGAATCAGTTACAACGTATTTCGTTTCGCCTTCTTCGATGGCACCGGTCGGGCAAGTGCTAGCGCAAGCGCCGCATTTTACGCATTCGTCGGAAATAACATGCATGGTTTTCACCTCCAAACATCAAGCCTTCGGGGGAATCTCCCCTTCGTCTTCCTCATTATTACACGAATAGACAGACTTGTCAATGAATACCGAATGGGTAAAGATATAGGTATTTCCTAGGTTTTTGCGATTGTCCAAAAAATTTTCTCAAAATTTCGCCAAAATCATTTTCCGCAGAAATAGAAAAAAGCCGGCGAGGGGAGCCGGCTTTCTCTTTTTGCAAGATATCATCGGGGGAAGACAATATCTCAGCAGTTGAAGAAAATAAGATAGGGGTGTTCGAGGGGTATATGAACAACTTACTTCTCCAACGTCTCGTAGATGATCTGTTCTACATATACTATAATAACAGGTTCTGGCGAAAAGTAAATCCCTAAAGATTAAAAATAGATTAAATTTTCGTGATATTTTTGTAACAATGTCCGAATGAGTAGTACAAAAAAGGGAATTTATACGTTATAATAGTATGTATATGGCTTAGAGTGTGCAAATTCTTTTTTGGGGAGGTTGTTATATGACCGAAAAGACACATATCTTAATCGTCGAAGACGAAAAACAAATCGCCCGCTTCCTGCAAATGGAGTTGGAACATGAAGGCTATGAATGTGGCATCGAATACAACGGCGCCGCTGCCATGGACCGCATCGGCCAGGAACACTTCGACCTCATCCTGCTGGACATCATGCTGCCTGACGTCGACGGCCTGACCATCTGTAAGCGGACGCGGGAACTATCGAACGTCCCGATCATGATGCTCTCAGCCAAAGACGATATCGAAACGAAAGTCGTCAGCCTGGACATCGGCGCCAACGACTATCTGACCAAACCCTTCAACAGCAAAGAACTCTTTGCCCGCATCCGTGTCCTCCTGCGAGAACGCCATCAGCTGGCCGACCGGGGAAATTTTCTCCAGCTGAATGACATCACTTTATTCCTCGACCGTCACGAAGTCATGAAGGGAACAAAAAAATTAAAATTGACGAAGAAAGAATTCGAGCTCCTCGCCTATTTAGTCCGGAACAAGAACATCGTCCTCTCGCGGTCGCGCATCGTCGAAGAGGTATGGGGCTACGATTACATCGGCGACACGAATATCGTCGACGTCTATATCCGTTACCTGCGCAGCAAACTGGGCCCGAACGGGCGCAACTACATCCGTACAGTCCGTGGAGTCGGTTATGTGGCAGAAGATTAATCATTGGCTGACACAGCACCTGCTCATCGCTCCCCTGCCCATTTTCGCTAAAATGGTCCTGCTCTATTCGTCTATCGTCTTTTTCATCCTCCTGACCGTATCGGTCGTAACCATTACCAGCATCCACTACATCATGAACGACTCCCTGCGCGATGAATTGAAGTCCCGCGCTGCGGCGGCCATCCAATACCTGGACGACTACGGAAAGGTCGATACGACGATATTTGTCCGGGCCAACGTACCGCCGTCGATGAACTTACAAATTTATGACGGCGCAGGCCATCTCATCGTCGACAACGGCCCGACCCATGCCGTCCGCAAACTGAGCGACCGCTACATCGACGACGCCATAAGCAATCCGCAGAAAAAGCCGCTGCCCACCAGCGTCCAAGGCAACGAATCGTCTGAATTCTCCTATTATCAACTCTGGACGGACAAACAGGGAAAGAACTACTACCTGCGCTTTTCTCAACGCCCCGATAAAGAAACGGGCTTCGTGTCGCTCTTATCGAAACAGCTCCTGGCTTCGGTCCTCATCAGCCTGATTTTGACCATCTTCACGGGTATGTACCTCATGAAGCGCTCCCTGGCCCCCTTGCAGGTCATCAATGACACGGTCAAGACCATTGAAGTCAACCGCCTGGACAACCGTATCGCCCTGTCTGACAACAAGAACGAACTCCACGACCTGGCCGTCAGCATCAACCAGGCTCTGGACCGCATCGAATACGGTTATAAACAACAGCAGCAGTTCATCAGCGACGCGTCCCACGAATTGCGGACGCCGATTACCGTCATTGCCGGCTACGCCGACCTCTTATGCCGCTGGGGCAAAGACGACCCGGCCGTCCTCAACGAAAGCCTGACAGCCATCAAATCAGAAACGGACTATATGAAGCAGCTCATCGAACGCCTGCTCTTCTTTGCCCGTTCCAATAATGGAACGCTGTTGAAACACTTTACGAAAATCAATACGGCCGACCTCCTGCAGGAAGTATACAGCGAAGTCAGCCTCATCGACAAAGAACACCAGATCATCCTGCGTCAAAACGACGAAGCCCTGATTACGGCCGAACCGGGCAGCGTCAAACAGATGCTGCGCATCTTCGTCGACAATGCCCTGAAATATACGCCTGCCGGCGGACAGGTCACCCTGACCTGCCAGGCCGACGAAAAGACCGTCCGCTATGTCATCAGCGATACAGGCATCGGCATCCCCAAAGAAGACCTGGAACGCGTTTTTGAACGCTTCTACCGCGTCGATTCGTCCCGCACCAAAGACACAGGCGGATCCGGCCTGGGCCTGTCCATCGCCAAATACATCGCCAAGGCCAATAATGCCGAACTGGAATTAGACAGCACCCTCCATAAAGGAACGACAGTCACCGCCATCTTCCAACGCACGCAGGAAGAGTGATGGATTAGCCGTTAGCGGTCGGTCCACCGGACCGCTTTCGTAGGGGCCTGCACGTGGCAAGCCCGCTGTGACTATGTGAGCATAACGTATACTAATATATGTGCGTGTTTTCCTGCATCACCTGTCATGTATGATGGATATGCCATTATTCCGAACGGGCGCCCCACGTGGGCGCCCCTACTAGCAGTTAGCAGTTAGCATCCGCAGTCCTACGAACCATGCCTCATGGACCTGTTATGTATATCGCCATTTATTCGCGGCGGGCCGCCCTAGCCGGGTCGGCCCCTACGCACAAGGCCGATGGCCGTGTTTTTTGCGTATTGCAGAATTGTGGCAACCGACATTCATTTCATCGCCTGTATGCGATATCGTAGGGGACGCCCAAAGGGCGTACCGTTATGGGAATTCCGCAATGCTGTGCAGAGAAAACGCTATTTGCAGGCCCCGGTCGGGGCGTTTTTTACGAGCTGAGAGTTACTCGAATCGATGTTGTCGGTTTGAGTTTGTTGCCGCGCAGCGGCATCCATAGGGAACGTCCTGTCAAGGCGTCCCGCTATGCGCTGAGGGTTTCCCGAAGCGTCGTTGTCAGTTTGAGTCTGTCGCCGCGCAGCGGCATCTGAGTTCGAGAAAAAAGCCGTGGCTTATAAAACCATACCTCATGGACCTGTTATATATATCACCATTTATTCGCAGCGGGCCGCCCTTTGGGACGGCCCCTACGCAGGCCCCGGTCGGGGCGTTTTTACG